>ULXQ01054617.1_pt1 | contig 23698 bp, 13 predicted proteins | sample 1961481 | NCBI WGS metagenome assembly ULXQ01 (sample SAMEA4835843, study PRJEB28245) | human gut metagenome | biome: gut microbiome; material: fecal sample | place: Denmark | collected 2008 | reverse complement strand
GCCACCCGTATGCGCACCAGCGACATGCTGCCCGTACTGGAAGCACTGGATGACTGCGGCTTTTATGCCCTGGAAGCCTGGGGCGGCGCCACTTTTGACTCCTGCCTGCGGTTCCTGAATGAAGATCCCTGGGAACGGCTGCGCACCATCCGGAAACATGTGAAAAAGACCAAGCTGCAGATGCTGCTCCGTGGCCAGAACATCCTGGGTTATAACCACTATGCAGACGATGTGGTCACCGAATTCGTAAAACGCAGCGTGGACAACGGTATCGACATCATCCGTATCTTCGATGCCTTCAACGATACCCGGAACCTGGAAACTGCCATGAAAGCCACCAAGGCTGCCGGCGCTCATGCCCAGGGCACCCTGGTGTACACCATCAGCCCGTACCACAAGGACAGCGACTATCTGAAGCTGGCCAAGGAACTGGTGGAAATGGGGGCTGACTCCATCTGCATCAAAGACATGTCCGGCCTGCTGGCTCCCTATGCCTGCTCTTCCCTGGTGGAAGCCCTGAAGAAAGAAATCAATATTCCTATCGATGTACATTCCCACTGCACCAGCGGCATGGCTTCCATGGCTCTGCTGAAGGGCATCGAAGCCGGTGCGGACATTGTGGATACGGCTCTGTCTCCCTTTGCGGAAACCACCAGCCATCCCTGCACTGAATCCCTGGTATACACCCTGAAAGGGACTCCCAGAGATACGGGCATCGACATGGATAAACTGGGGCCCATTGCGGACCACTTCAAGAAAGTCCGTGCTGACCTGGTGAAGACCTTCAACCTGCCCAGCAACATCAGCATCAACCCCAAGGTCCTGAGCTTCCAGATCCCCGGCGGTATGCTGTCCAACATGCTGAACCAGCTGACCCAGATGGGTATGGCTGACAAGTACGAAGAAGTGCTGAAGGAAGTGCCCAGAGTCCGGGCCGACCTGGGGTATCCTCCGCTGGTTACTCCTTCCAGCCAGATCGTTGGCACCATGGCTACCATGAACGTAATGATGGGACGGTACAAAATGATCCCCAAAGAAATCCAGGACATTGTTTTGGGCAAATACGGCAAGACTCCGGGGCCTATCAGCGAAGATCTGAAGAAAGTGGTGCGCCGCTGGATCGTCAAGAAGACCGGCAAGACCACGATCGCTCCCATCACCCACAGACCGGCCGACGACATTCCGCCGCAAATGGACAAGATGAAAGCCGACCTGGCCGCCAAAGGCTATCCCAACGCCTCTGTGGAAGACGTGCTGTCCTATGCACTGTTCCCCGAAGTGGCCCTGGCCTTCTTCAAGAACAATCGGTAAGGCTGCTGCCGCGGCAACAGCCGAAGAAAAGAACCCGCCCCTTTTGGGGACGGGTTCTTTGTTGTTCTCGGCCCTCCGCTGACCATTGACAAAAAAATCCCCGCCGCATTTGCGACGGGGATTTTTTCATTATCACTGCTTTGGCGGCCGTACGGGCGGGGGTGTGGAGCTCTTCCCGGACCGGGGCGGCTGGGGAACGTTTCCGTCTCCCGGCAGACTGTCTTCTTTTTTGCTGCTCTGTTTCTTGGTATCCTTCTTCTTGGTGGTTTCCTTCTTGGGCTGGGCCTTGGGAGCTTCATACTTGGGAGCAGGCATCTTGAACCCGTCCGGAGTCTCGAAGTCTTCCGACGGCACCCCTTCCAGAGCGTTGCTCATGAAGGTCCGCCACAGAGTGGCCGGCTCACCGCCACCGGTCATGCCGCCCAGGGATTCGTTGTTGTCATCCCCGATCCATACGGCACAGGCCAGGTTGGGCGTAAAGCCCACGAACCAGGCATCATGGTAAGTGTCAGTGGTCCCGGATTTCCCGGCGCAGGGACGGTTGATGGCGGCCCCCCGGCCAGTACCCCGGGTCATAACGTCTTCCATCATGGAAATCATCATGTAGGCAGTTTCCGGTTTCACAGCCTGGGTGGGATTGGTTTTGTGTTCATAGAGCACTTTGCCGTTCCGGTCCAGGATCTTTACAATGGGAGTGGGTTTATTGAATTTCCCCATATTGGCGATGCCCGCATAGGCACCGGCCATTTCCAGAGGCGTCACCCCGTGGGTCAGGCCCCCTAGGGCCATGGCCGCGTTGTCGTCATCATCCACCAGGGTGGTGATCCCCAGCCGTTTGGCCAGTTTCAGGGTCTTTTCCGTTCCGTACTTCATGGCCACCTTGACGGCAGGCACGTTGTAGGAATAGGTGAGTGCCGTCCGGTAGGACACGGTGCCATGGAAGCTCCGGTCATAGTTCTGGGGGTTCCAGTCTCCCGGGATGGGGGAGTCCTGGACGGTATCGCTGGGAGTGGCACCCTGTTCCATGGCGTTCATGTAAACGAAAGGCTTAAAGGAAGAACCAGGCTGCCGTTCCGCCATGACGGCACGGTTGAACTGGTCCGTGCCCCGGCCTCCGATCATGGCCTTGATGTACCCGGTCTTGGGATCCACTGCCACAATGGCACTCTGAGGCTGCTTCAGCTTGTTGCTGTCAGTGTAATAGGTGGGGGTCAGGGCTGCCGCCTTTTCCGCCGCCTTCTGCATTTCCGGATCCAGGGTGGTGTATACCTTCAGACCCTGTTTGTATACGGCATCCGGACCGAATTTGTCCACCAGCAGCTGGATGCAGTAATCAATGAAGTATTTCTTGGAGCCGGGGGATTCATTCAGGCTCTTGTAGGTCAGAGGTTCCGCATAGGCTTTGTCAGCCTGTTCCTTGGTAATGAACCCGTACTTGGCCATCTGCTCCAGCACCGTCTTCTGCCGGGCCTTGGCGGCCTTGGGGTTGGACAGGGGAGAGTAGTAGTTGGGGCTCTTGGGAATCCCGGCAATCATGGCACTCTGGGCCAGGTCCAGATCCTCCACATGCTTGCCGAAATAGGTGTTGGCGGCAGTTTCCACCCCGTAGGCACCCTGGCCGAAGTAAATCTGGTTCATGTACATTTCCAGAATTTCCTTCTTGGTGTACTTCTGCTCGATCTGGAGAGCAATGAAGGCTTCATGGAGCTTCCGGCTCAGGGTCTGTTCCTGGGTCAGGAAGTAGTTTTTGGCCAGCTGCTGGGTAATGGTACTGCCACCCTGGACCTCGCCCCACCGGATGTAGGTGTAGATGGCCCGGCCGATGCCCCGGAAGTCGATGCCCCCGTGTTCATAGAACCGGATGTCTTCTGCAGCCAGAAACGCGTTCTGCAGGTTCTTGGGCACCTTGTCGATGGTCACCGGGATCCGGTCTTCTTCCGAATCCACCGTGGTGATCAGGTTGCCCTTGGCATCGAAGAACTGAGAAGAGGCCATGGGAGCCATATCCTTGGTAAGGATCTTGGCGGTGGTGAATTTAGCCACGGCAAAGAAGGCAGCCACCGAAAGGAAGCCCACCAGCACCAGGGCCATCAGGGCAGAAAAGATTGTTCCGCCCAGCTTTTTCCGTTTGTGGGGGGAAGACGAACCGAAGGGGTTCCTCCAGTTCCTGTTTTTATTGCTTGTCATCACGTCAGCTCCTATAACAGATAGAAATAGATTGAGACCATAAGTTACAGCATATTATACCACATTTGCTTTGTGAGGTGTATAGTTCCCCTTTTATCTCTTCTCCTTAGACGTATCGAATTCTAATACTCAGAATTTGATTTTTTATAGAAGCATTGCATTATTTAAAGCTACTGAAGAATATATAAAATGTATAAATCTTAATTACGGGCGTAAAGAATCTAAAGCGAATAAATGTGTGCAAGATTTAGCTGAAGATATTATTATTAATAGCAGAATTGCTGTTAATAAATATAAGATGTTTAACATTGCATTAAAACTGGACTTATGGGCGCTTTTATTTGTACTTATAGTAGTTTTATTAGCATAATTCCCGACTCTCTGAAGTTGAATACAAAGTAAGAAAAGTATTCACACCTTTGTGTAAATTATGATAGCTAGATTTAACACTATACGTTATAATCAACAGATGAAGTCTAAAGTCATAAATTTATGCCGAAAAGGAGCTTCCTCATGCAAAAAATCCGTAAGGCCATAATCCCCGCAGCCGGCTTCGGTACCCGGTTTCTGCCGGAAACCAAAGCCATGCCCAAGGAAATGCTGCCTATTGTGGATAAGCCTACCATTCAGTATATTCCTGCTGAAAGTACAGGATATGGTGGAGAAACCCAAAATGGAAGAAGCCCCCAGCCGTTTTGCGGCTCTGGGGTGGTATGTGATTACTCCGGAAGTTTTCGATATCCTAGAAGAGACCCGGCCTGGCAAAGGCGGAGAAATCCAGCTGACAGATGCCCTGCGAGTCATGGCTCATATGGGGCATGTATATGCGTACAATTTTCAGGGGAAACGGTATGATACGGGGGATAAATTAGGATATTTGAAGGCTGTGGTGGAATTTGGATTGAGAAGAGATGATTTGGGTCCGGGATTTAGGGAGTAGTTGAGGGAGCTTATTAAAACCCAGTTGTGAATATCATCGAAAGTGAGCCACTGTAATCATAGATTAATAAGCAGACTAAGGGTTCCGGTAAGATGGTTAGGTGGCTGAGTGGTAAAGTGATTAAGTGGCCAATTGCTTATGAGTTCAGTTCCCTGTGTCAGAGTCGGTTTAAAAACGCCAATCTCAGTCGGATTAAAACAGCCCGTGGCCGGGAAGGGCGTGCCTGCGGCGCACCCCTACGGCGTTGGGGTCGGATGTTGATTGTTTGATCGAGCGGACGGGGATGTCGTTGAACCGGCAAAGGAGGGCGGCCCGTGTGGGCCGCGCCCTGCAGTGACGTTCACCAGACGGAGAACATCGTTGTTGTCATAAGTCCGAGGTCGACGGCGTAGGGGCTTCCCGGAGGGGAGCCCGTCCCGGCCTCCGGTTTTTTATGTTCAAAAGCAGATGCCCGGCATCTGGCATCCTTTGGCGCGAGACGGCGTTTGCAGATGCGGGCGGCCTGCACCTGTATTGTTATTTATAGGCGATACCTTTATAATATACACATGAGAAGAAATGCCAAACCTCAAAAATCGCGATTTTTGAGGTTAACCTATTTTCTGACCGCAAATTTTGGGGATTTTGAGGTGTATGATATACACATGGCGGAGAATAGCATTGTTGTCATCAGTTCGACGGAGACGGCGTAGGGGGCTTCCCGGAGGGGAGCCCATCCCGGCCTCCGGTTTTTTGTATTTGGAGATTATTTCTTTACTGGGTGGCCCCCGCGCATGCGGGGATGAATCTGATCTGGGCAAGGCCATGACCAAATGGCTAAAGCAGAAAGGAATGATAAAGTAATGATTTTTGACAATCGGCCGCTGTTTCTGGAAAATCCAGAGTGGTATACCTATGATGTGTATGAGGGCAAATACAAGCTCACTGACAAGGCCACAAAAGAAGCAAGGAAAAGTTATGAGAAGTTTTACAAACGGCTGGAAGAGCCAGAAGAGACAGCCGAGAAGTAATTGGGCGTACCCTGTGCGTACGGGGACATGTGTGCCGCTATGGAGTGACCATGGCTTGGGGCCGGGTCCCTTTAGCGTGAGATACCTTGTGTGAGATGGAAGAACGGTTGGCTGCTTTTCCATCGATCCAAAGACATATTATTGGGAAAGGGGAATATTTCGCTGGAACTGGTCCGCTGACTTTGATCCAGTGCCTCCACTGGCAGGGCAACCGGATAAATGGGTGGTTCTGGCGACATTTTGCCGGAGGCAAACAGGATATTTCCTAAGCGGGCTGACCATCTCTACACTTTAAGGATAATTGGGTCTGCCTGACCAGGAGGCCGGGAAGGGTGTGCCTGCGGCGCGCCCCTACGGCGTTGGGGTCGGATGTTGTTTGTTCGACCAATTGGACGGGGTTGTCGTTGAACCGGCAAAGGCGGGCGGCCCGTGTGGACCGCGCCCTTGCAGTGACGTTGACCAGGCGGAGAATATCGTTGTTATCATCAGTTCGACGGAGACGGCGTAGGGGCTTCCCGGAGGGGAGCCCATCTCAGCCTCCGGTTTTTATGTTCAAAGGCAGATGCCCGGCATCTGGCATCCTTTTGCGTGAGACGGCGTTTGCAGATGCGGGGTTATTAGCTTGTGGGGGTGAACCAGTCTTTTGGAAAACCTAGTGTTTGAATAATCGTGTTGGCAGAGATTGTCTTTAAATTTTTGTTTAAAGTTTGCATTAGAAAATCCAATGAATTGTGTAAAACGTTAAACTCTCCACTGTTGAGGAAGCATTGCATGGATAGATAAACGGAATAAATAGTGTTACGATAATCATTTGCGGTTAAGCCTGCTGATGAATGAAGAGGAAACCAGTATTTGCAGTCCCTTCTGCATTTAAAATCAATCAAACGGTTATTATGGGCACAGATATTTCTTACATCATTGATATTTTCGATGAAACTCAACATCGTTTCAGGTGGGAAAATTTCAGATTTCTGAAGGTTTTGCTGGATGAAAGTTTCCATATCATGGGCTATTGAGTTTTGAAGCTGGGTAGATACTGAAGATATCATGTGGCGAAGTTCGCCAAAATCCATATAGTTGATGAGCACCCAGATAGGAACAGATCCATAATTTTTTAAATAATGGGCGATACTGCTGTTTGGTTGTTTTTTATAATGATTTATAATGCCAGACAGGTGGTAAATGGTTGTTACAACTGATAGTGTTTTACTAGAGTCATAGCATGCGGTATCCAGGTAGGCATAGGGGGTATTCCTGTATTTTTTGGCAAAATGATAGGCAAAGATGGATTTTAAATGCCCCTCAACGCTGAGAATTTTGTTAAAGAAAGCCTGCTTGATTTCGCGGTCAAATGAATATAAACAGACGACTTCATCAAAGTTTGCACCAGGTAAATAAGTATCTCCTTTGGATATAAAATATTTACTGTACCCATTTATAATGTTGTAATAATTGTTACTCAGCAAGTAATTTGCAGCATACGCTTCATCTGAAATGATTAAACCTCTTGCTTTTAATAATGAAATTTGTTCTTCTATTGTTTTAAATGTTTTTTGTTTACCCATAAAAAAATACCCTCTCCAACAATGGAGAAGGTATTCGCACTGATCCCCGTAGAGATTTCAGCACTCCTTTGTTCTCCATTATATAGAATTTATATATCAATGTCAACGTGCTAAAAATTGACCATTTTATTTAATGCATAATTCAGTAAATTATTTCATATAATCATATAGGATTGACAGAGAAAATGCAAGCGTTGTTAGAGTCGGGTTAAAATCGCCAATTTCAGTCGGATGAAAACAACAAGTGGCCGGGAAGGGCGTGCCTGCGGCGCACCCCTACGGCGTTGGGGTCGGATGTTGTTTATTCTACCGAAGTCTGACGGAGACGGCGTAGGGGCTTCCCGGAGGGGAGCCCGTCCCGGCCTCCGTTTTTTATGTTCAAAAGCAGATGCCCGGCATCTGGCATCCTTTGGCGTGAGACGGCGTTTGCGGATGCGGGCGGCCGGGCCTGTCGTCCCCGCAAGGGGGCATAGATTGAAAATACGTCATGGATGGAGAAATCGACACACATCCCTTGTCGCCCCCATACGGGGGCATGGATTAGAATGGAGAATCAGGAATGAATACGGATGTGATAGACTGCAACGTTCTTCACTTTAAGGATAATTGGGTCTGCCTGACCAGGAGGCCGGGAAGGGTGTGCCTGCGGCGCGCCCCTACGGCGTTGGGGTCGGATGTTGTTTGTTCGACCAATTGGACGGGGTTGTCGTTGAACCGGCAAAGGCGGGCGGCCCGTGTGGACCGCGCCCTTGCAGTGACGTTGACCAGGCGGAGAATATCGTTGTTATCCTCAGTTCGACGGAGACGGCGTAGGGGCTTCCCGGAGGGGAGCCCGTCCCGGCCTCCGGCTTTTTGTGTTGGGAGAATTTCTTTACTGGGAGTTTTTTTACACAGGGAATGTGGTATAGTAGAAGGAGAAAAGGTTCAATTAAGGATAAACAGTCTTTGAGTGAAGAAAAAAGCAAAATATGATAAAATATTCATAATGTTCTTTACTTTATATGGTAAGTGCGTTATAATAAATTCGGTTATACCAAACCAATGATCAGTGGGTTACTATGATAAGGTAACACACCGAGGAGCTCTAACGCCTTGCCATTCGGCAAGGCGTTATCTCTTTATTGGAAAAAAATTGAAGGAAGGCGGGAAGGGTTATGGCGTATGGCATTGGACTGGATATCGGTATCGGATCGGTGGGGTGGGCCGTGCTGGCTCTGGATCATGAAGAAAATCCCTGGGGAATTATGGATTTGGGCAGCCGGATTTTTGATGCAGCAGAACAGCCTAAAACCGGGGCTTCTCTTGCTTTGCCCAGAAGAGAAGCCAGAAGTATGCGTCGCCGTCTGCGCCGGCGCAGACATCGTATGGAACGGATGCGGAATCTCTTTATCAATGATGGACTGTTGACGGAAGAACAACTGTATCATCTGTATGACGGAAATTTGGAAGATGTATATGCTCTCCGTGTTAAGGCTCTGGATGAACGGCTGACGGATGAAGAGGTGGCACGAGTCCTGCTGCATCTGGCCCATCGCCGGGGATTTAAAAGCAATCGGAAAGCTGAATCCAAAAGTGCAGAAGCAGGGGAACTAAAAAAGGCCATCAGTCTGAATCAGGAAACCATGGAAGAAAACCGCTATCGGACGGTAGGAGAAATGTTCTTCAAAGATTCCCGCTACGCAGAATATAAGCGGAACCGAGGCGGAAATTATCTCAATACGGTAGACCGCAGCATGGTGGAAGAGGAAGCACGCAAAATCCTGGAAACTCAGGAAAAGCTGGGGAACAGCAAGCTGAATAAAGATTTTCAGAATTCCTATCTTTCCATCCTGCTGAGCCAGAGACAATTTGATGAGGGACCTGGAGGAAACAGCTATTACGGGGGAAATCAGATTCTGAACAAGGTAGGGACCTGTACTTTTGAAGATGGAAGCAATGGGGAACCTGCGGAGAAGAGAGCTCCCAAAGTCTGTTATTCTTTTGAATATTTCAATCTTCTGCAGAAAGTGAACCATTTGCGTTTGAGCTCTGCTAAAGACAACCGGGGACTGGATGAAGAAGAACGGGAAAAAGTCATTGCGCTGGCAAAAGACAAAGCAGACCTGCGTTTTGGAAAAATCCGGGAAACACTGCAGATCTCTCCGGAATATCGGTTCCAGGGTGTTTCTTACAGTACCAAAGAACCTCGTGAGGATACTGAGAAAAAAGCCAAATTCAATTTCCTGCCGTTCTATCATCAGATGCGGAAAATCCTGAAATCAAAAGCTCAGATTGATATTAAGGAATATACTTTGGATGAGTTGGACAAAATTGGTCAGATTCTTGCTTTTTATAAAGGGGATGATGCCCGGCGGAAGGAACTGGGAAAGCTGCGAATCGAACCCAAAGCCATAGAAGCTCTGTTGGAACTGAACGGTGCCAGCAAGTTCTCCCATTTGTCATTGAAGGCGATCCGAAAGATCACACCTTTTCTGGAACAGGGTATGACCTATGATAAAGCCTGCGAAGCGGCCGGATATGATTTTCGGGCCCATCAAGAGGATAAAACGTTCCTGCTGCCGGCCAATGCACCGGAACTGGAAGATATAACCAATCCAGTGGTACGCCGTGCCATCGGCCAGACCATCAAAGTGGTCAATGCCATTATCCGGAAGCAGGGAAGCAGTCCCTTGTATGTCAATGTGGAACTGGCTCGAGAAATGGCCAAAGATTTTCAGGAACGGAAGAAAATTAAAGATGATAACGAAGCCAATCAGAGCCGAAATGACAGGTTGATGCAGGAAATTAAAGAGAATTATCAAAGATTGAATCCCTCAGGTATGGATCTTATGAAATGGAAATTGTGGAAGGAACAGGATGGGAAGAGTCCTTATTCTCAAAAATCTATAGCGCCAGAGCGGCTGTTTGAAACCGGATATGTGGATATCGATCATATCGTTCCCTACAGCATCAGCTTTGATGACAGCTATAAAAACAAGGTTCTGGTGTTTTCTTCAGAAAACCGGGATAAGGGAAACCGTTTGCCCTATCAATATCTTCTAAAGAAATATGGGCAGGATACGGCAGACAGGTTCAAAGTATGGGTTGGCAACAATGTCCGGGATTATCGGAAACGGCAAAGGCTGTTGAAAGAAAAAATGACGGAAGAAGAAATGTCCGGCTTTAAGGAACGGAATCTGAGTGACACGAAATATATTTCCCGGTTTATGTATAATTTCATTCGGGACCATCTGGAATTTGCCCCTTCTGAAACAGGGAAAAAGAAACGGGTATTGGCTGTCAATGGAATGATTACTTCCTATTTGCGGAAACGCTGGGGTATCCGTAAGATTCGGGCCAATGGGGACAAGCACCATGCTGTGGATGCGGTAGTCATTGCCTGCACCACCGATAAGATGATCCGTGATCTGACGCTTTATTCGGAAGAAAGAGAAAACACGTATGATGTGGATGAACGGGGAAGCCGTCTGGTAAATGAATCTACTGGGGAAGTACTGAAAGGATTTCCGCTTCCATGGGAGGGATTCCGCCAGGAGTTGGAGGCTCGCTGTTCTCCGCACCCGGAACGGGAATTGGCTGGTTTGACCTTTTATATGAACAAGGATTTGAATGACATCAAGCCGATTTTTGTTTCCCGTATGCCTAGAAGAAAGGTGACAGGAGCTGCCCATAAAGACACTATCCGCAGTGCCAGACATATTGCGGATGGAATTACGGTCTCGAAAGTGCCGCTGAACAGTTTGAAACTGGGAAAGGATGGAGAAATTACGGATTATTATAATCCGGATAGCGATCGGCTTCTGTATGAGGCATTGAAAACACGACTGGAAGACTTTAAGGGTGACGGCAAAGATGCATTTCAAGAACCGTTTTATAAGCCTAAAGCAGATGGCTCCCAAGGTCCGTTGGTTAAAAAGGTAAAAATCCAGGCAAAAGCGACTTTGGCAGTTCCTGTGGAAGGGAAGACTGGAGTTGCGGAAAACGACAGTATGGTCCGTGTGGATGTGTTTAAGGTGGAGGGGGAAGGATACTACCTAGTGCCTGTTTATGTAGCGGATACAGTAAAAGCGGAATTACCGCAGAGAGCAGTAACACCTGGTAAACCATATCAAAACTGGAAAATTATGGATGAGAAAGATTTTCTCTTTTCTTTGTATCCCAATGACCTGATTAAAATTGAGGCCGAAAAAGAGATTTCGTTTTCACTAGTAAATCCAGACAGTGATTTGTTAAAAGAAATTAAAAGCAATCAAATTTTTGTATATTATGTAAAGACGGGCATTGCTAATGGATCAATTAAAGTTATTACCAACGATAATTGTTATCAGAAATTGAGCTTGGGGGTGAAAACGTTAAAATCAATAAAAAAATATCAGGTAGATGTGCTGGGAGAGGTTCATCCTGTAAAAAAAGAAGTCCGTCAAAAGTTTACTATTCAGCAGAAAGCTCGATGATGAATGAGAAAGGTTTTGATCAATGGGATATCGCAATATTGTGATTGCTTCTGCTGCTACTTTATCCTGCAGAGAAGACCAGCTGATTATCCTCAATGAGAATAACAACAAAGTACCCATTGAAGATATCAGTGCCATTGTTTTGGAAAACCAGCAGAGTCGAATCAGTCTTGCGGCTTTGGGACAACTGGTATCCAATAATGTGACGGTTTATCTGTGCGACAAACAGCATATTCCCAGTGCAGTGGTATTGCCCTTTTATCAAAATTCCACCAATGCTGTGGTTATCGAAAAACAGGAGCAGCTATCTGTTCCCCAGACAAAACAGGTCTGGAAGCAGATTGTGATGGCCAAAATCCAGAATCAGGGCCGTTGCCTGAAGGAAAGAGGGGATGAAGAAGGAAACCATTACCTGATGGAACTGGCCAAAACAGTAACCAGTGGGGACATCCACAATGTGGAGGCAACTGCTGCCCGGTACTATTTCCGCAGGGCCTTTGGGGAAAAGTTTACCAGAACAGGAGATGATAGAAGAAACAATGGACTGAATTACGGGTATGCCATTATGCGGGGGCTGATTGCCAGGCTGCTTACAGGGTATGGATTCATGGTTATCAAGGGAATCCATCACTGCAATAAGTACAACAGCTTTAACCTGGCGGATGATTTTATGGAGCCGCTGCGGCCGGTTGTTGATTTGTTTGTGTTGAACCACATGACAGGGGATGATAATCTGACACCGGATCTGAAGCACGCGCTGGTGAATCTGTTAGGAGTGGACGTGCTTTCAGGGGGTCAAATACACAGCTTGAATTATGGCGCAGAACGGATGATCCAGAGTTTTATGCGGATCTGCCAGCAGGAAGGGAAAGAACTGATGATTCCTGAACTGGTTCAGCTGAGACAGCATCAATATGAATAAATTTATGCGTATACTTGTACTTTTTGATATCCCGGTAAAGACAAAATATCAACGGCACGTGGCTTCAAAATTCCGCCACTTTCTTTTGAAAGATGGGTATTATATGCTGCAGTATTCCGTTTATGCACGGATCTGCAACGGGCCGGATGCCGTAGAAAAGCATCGGCAGCGCCTGATGGGTGCGCTGCCGGATAATGGGTCCGTCAGAATGGTTGTTCTGACGGAAAAACAGTATGAAGCGATTGATGTGCTGGTGGGACGATATCTGCCCGAAGAAAAGGCCTATGATACAGAGCATGTTTCCGTTTTTTGAAAACAACCGAATAAGGCTTCAAAAATTCTTTTTTACAGGAGTTTTTGAAAAAAGTGAAAAGCCCTTGTGCCAGATGACACAAGGGCTTTTGCTGATTACAATTATACCAAACCAATAATCAGCAGGGAACTACAACTTCCATCGATGACAAGTACGCCAAACTGTCATTATACCAAACCAATAATCAGCAGGGAACTACAACTCCAGTAATGCGCTCCGTGGTATTCCTTCCATTATACCAAACCAATAATCAGCAGGGAACTACAACACCGCACCAGGGCCACCGTCAAGCGAGCTTATTATACCAAACCAATAATCAGCAGGGAACTACAACGTCCCTGACTTTTACCCTGGCCAATTTACTATTATACCAAACCAATAATCAGCAGGGAACTACAACTAGATAAAAACACGGGTCTGGTTGACAAGGATTATACCAAACCAATAATCAGCAGGGAACTACAACCGGCGAAGATGGGGAGTACCGTGCTTATCTATTATACCAAACCAATAATCAGCAGGGAACTACAACTCTATCCAAAACATCATCTGTGCCATGCTTATTATACCAAACCAATAATCAGCAGGGAACTACAACTAAAAATAGGCAGACCATTCAAATCAATAGATTATACCAAACCAATAATCAGCAGGGAACTACAACTGACATTTTTTACTCTTGACAAATCGGAAAATTATACCAAACCAATAATCAGCAGGGAACTACAACTAGCTAAGTCTCTATAATCAAAGTGTACCAATTATACCAAACCAATAATCAGCAGGGAACTACAACCAGGATGTCCGGCTGGTGAAAATCCTGGTAATTATACCAAACCAATAATCAGCAGGGAACTACAACTCTCCGGCATCAAGTGTTAATTCAGCACCTATTATACCAAACCAATAATCAGCAGGGAACTACAACACAACAATCTCGAAGCCTTGTACGACAATAATTATACCAAACCAATAATCAGCAGGGAACTACAACATTTTCAGGTCAATGCTGCCGTTTTGCCATATTATACCAAACCAATAATCAGCAGGGAACTACAACCACGCTGGCCGCTACCATGATACCAACGGTATTATACCAAACCAATAATCAGCAGGGAACTACAACGGATAGATAACACAAGCTACTGGCAGAGCGATTATACCAAACCAATAATCAGCAGGGAACTACAACGGAAAATAAACCATGTCGTTGCCAACATCAATTATACCAAACCAATAATCAGCAGGGAACTACAACTTCATGGTCGCCAATCCACCAATGCTTTGCATTATACCAAACCAATAATCAGCAGGGAACTACAACTTACAGCCCTGTATATGCAGGTGCCGTTGATTATACCAAACCAATAATCAGCAGGGAACTACAACGTGCTGTCGTAGCACCCCCCCCATTTCTGTATTATACCAAACCAATAATCAGCAGGGAACTACAACTCGGGATTGTCGTGGAGTTTGAAAACAGCAATTATACCAAACCAATAATCAGCAGGGAACTACAACTGGTATGGTCGACAGCCAGAAGGAAGCCCCATTATACCAAACCAATAATCAGCAGGGAACTACAACCACCAGGCAGCCACCAGGCAGCCACCAGGCATTATACCAAACCAATAATCAGCAGGGAACTACAACTAACCCCTCTGACCTATACCGTGCGAGCTTATTATACCAAACCAATAATCAGCAGGGAACTACAATGGGCCATCGAACGCTTTGACGTCGAAGCAGATTATACCAAACCAATAATCAGCAGGGAACTACAACTGACTGCGTTGACGTAGTCATTGTGCTGCAATTATACCAAACCAATAATCAGCAGGGAACTACAACACGAGATACATATTTGATAATGTTTCCCTTATTATACCAAACCAATAATCAGCAGGGAACTACAACTTGGAGTATTTGACCGTGGCATAGCCGTCTATTATACCAAACCAATAATCAGCAGGGAACTACAACTTCATTTCCTACAACCATTCCTTCTTCCCCAATTATACCAAACCAATAATCAGCAGGGAACTACAACGATGAACTGAATCTGGTTAAAGATGCCTCTATTATACCAAACCAATAATCAGCAGGGAACTACAACGAACGGGATTTCTTCGTCAAAGCTGATTTCATTATACCAAACCAATAATCAGCAGGGAACTACAACTCGATCTGTTCAACAATCACAAAAACGCAGATTATACCAAACCAATAATCAGCAGGGAACTACAACTTCATGGTTACTAATAGTTTGCTGTGCTTGATTATACCAAACCAATAATCAGCAGGGAACTACAACAAAATCTCAATCATCATTTTCCTCCTTCTAATTATACCAAACCAATAATCAGCAGGGAACTACAACGGCGAGTTTCCCATTGTAGAGGGGAATCCCATTATACCAAACCAATAATCAGCAGGGAACTACAACGCACAATCCTGCCGGGGGATCCGGTCTACAATTATACCAAACCAATAATCAGCAGGGAACTACAACAATGAATTACAGCAGGATGTACGGCAGCTGATTATACCAAACCAATAATCAGCAGGGAACTACAACCGTATCACACTCCTTTCGACCGGGCTACAAATTATACCAAACCAATAATCAGCAGGGAACTACAACGTAAAGCCTGATGCATATTTGGTGTCACCAATTATACCAAACCAATAATCAGCAGGGAACTACAACGTATGGGGACGTGGATTAAATTATGATAAAGGTATTTCTTTGGAGTTTATCAGTTATTTAAATTTCTATCAATATAGAAGACAACTATACTAAATACGTTATCAGGCTGTTCTGCATTCTGTTTTCTGTACTTTTTTTGCCCTCCGATAGGCCGGGAAGGGTGTGCCTGCGGCGCACCCCTACGGCGTTGGGATCGGATGTTGTTTGTTCAACCAATTTGGAGGAAGTTGTCGTTGACCAGGCGGAGAATAAGCGTTGTTGTCATCAGCTCGACGGAGACGGCGTAGGGGCTTCCCGGAGGGGAGCCCTTCCCGGCCTCCGTTTTTTATGTTCAAAGGCAGATGCCCGGCATCTGGCATCCTTTGGCGTGAGACGGGAGACGTTGAGCGTGAGGCAGCGTTTGCAGATGCGGGCGGCCGGGCCTGCCGCCCCTACGGGACGGAGAAAAAGGGACAAGGGAGACACCTGCGCCTGTATTGTTGTTTATGGACGATGCCATTATAATATGAATGTAAAGATAATTATCAAGCCTCAAAAATCGCAATTTTTGAGGTTAACCTATTTTCTGACCGCAAATTTTAGGGATTTTGAGGTGTACGATATACACCTGGCGGAAAACATCGTTGTTATCCGTGGACCCCGCGCATGCGGGGATGATCCTACGGGCGGGAAGCCCTGGAAAGCCGTTATCTTGTGGACCCCGCGCATGCGGGGATGAACAGCCGGTACTTCAAAGAGTAATCGGGAACTATTTATATACATTTTGGAATTGCAGGTTTAATCAATACCAGTTTATAGGGAGTGAAAAGTGATTGAGTGGTTAGGTGGCTAAGTGGCTATGAAACCAGGTTACTTCTTAGAGGCGGGATAAAATCGCCAATCTCAGTCGGATTAAAACAGCCAGGAGGCCGGGAAGGGTGTGCCTGCGGCGCACCCCTACAGCGTTGGGATCGGATGTTGTTTGTTCGACCGATTTGGAGGAGGTTGTCGTTGACCAGGAGGAGAATATCGTTGTTGTCATCAGTCCGACGGAGACGGCGTTTTTCAATCGGATGGACGGGGTCTATGGAGAACGGCGAGCACGGGCGGCTCTGGCGGCATTTTTGTCGGTGGCAAAGGCGTGAGACTAAAAAGCGGCTGACCCCTTTTCACCATCCTACTGGCATATATTATGGTAGAATAATGGTATGGACGAAGTGGTATGTGAGTGTTTATCCTGAAATGGGGGCGTTGATCATGAAAAAGAGTGGGAAATTTCTGACTTGGATTGTATTGGCGGGTTTGCTGGCTTTGCCTTTGGGGTTGGGGGAGGCCAGCGTGGAGAAGCATGTGGCGGACGAGGCTAATTACAAGATGAGCTACCCCATTGTGTATGTGGACCGCAATCAGGAGGCCCAGGACCGGATCAATTCGGATATCTACCAATATATAGCCGGGTTCCGGGATGATTATGCGGCCGAAAAATTCACCCGGGGGAGGTTTTCTTACCAGGTGCAGTATGAGGACGGGACGCTGCTTTCTCTTACGCTGGCGGATTTCCGGTACAGCCAGGGGGCGGCCCATGGGTACACCAACACCCGGGGGCTGACCTACAGCAAGGTGACAGGGGAGAAGCTGCCTCTTCCGTATTTTGTCCGGATCAGTACGGCGGACAAGAGCCTGATCCTGTCCCAGCCCATTTACAACAGCCGGAATGAGCCGGTGCCTTTGAGCAAGACCTTTGCCAATGATTCTTTCATGTGGGACAAGCTGAAGATCAGCGACAATTATTTCCTGGAGGGCGGAGGAAAGATCGCCCTGATCTACCGGCCCTATGAACTGGGGTGCTACGCCCTGGGGACCCTGCGGGTGGAACTGTCGCCCAAGGTCATTGCTTACTTGAATCGGAAAAACTGACGTCTGACTTTTGACAGGCCCGGAGGGGCCGGGTGTGATTTCTTCGTCCGCCTTGACTTTTCTTTTCCCCCGTGCTACACTAGAAAAAACTTCAAAGAATCACCTTTTAACCTAGTCCTGTGAGACTAAGAAAGGGACTTTTATCCAGAAGCAGTTATTAGAAGCCTTCTTGTCTTAGGACGAGAAGGCTTATTTTTTCAACCTGCAGTTTATTATAGGAGGCTACAACATGACAAAGGCGGCAGTCAGCCTGTCCGGACGGGATATCCTGGATCTTTCCTCCCTGTCCGTGGAAGAGTACGATCTGATCATGCGAACGGCGGCGGAGATGAAGAAGGTCATGAAACGGGACATCAAGAAGCTCCCGTCTCTCCGGGGCAAATCCATTGTGAACCTGTTCTATGAAAACAGCACCCGTACCCGCAGCTCTTTCGAGCTGGCCGGGAAGTATCTGGGGGCGGACGTAATCAACCTGAGCACCGGCACTTCCAGTGTGAAAAAAGGGGAATGCCTGAAGGACACCATCCTGACCATGCAGTCCATGGCCTGTGATGCCATTGTCATGCGTCACCCGGTGGAAGGGGCAGCCAAGTACGCAGCGGACATTGCAGCCCCCATTGTGATCAACGCCGGGGACGGGGCCCATGCCCATCCCACCCAGGGTCTCCTGGACATGTTCACCATCCTGGAACATGGGAAACAGTTCAAGGGCCTGAAAATGGCCATTATCGGGGATATCCTTTACAGCCGGGTGGCCCGGAGCAACATTGCGGCCTGGACCAAGCTGGGAGCGGATGTCCATGTGGCCGGTCCCATGACCCTGATTCCTCACGACATCCAGGAACTGGGGGTCACGGTGCACAAACGGGTGGAAGACGCCATTGAAGGGGCGGATGTGGTGGATGTGCTGCGGATCCAGCTGGAACGCCAGGACAAGGCCATGTTCCCCACTCCCCGGGAATACGCCCGGATTTACGGGGTCAACGAAGAACGGATGAAACTGGCCAAACCGGACTGTCTGGTGATGCATCCCGGTCCCATGAACCGGGGGTTGGAAATCTCCTGGGATACGGGCTACAGTGACCAGGCTGTGATCCGGGAACAGGTGACCAACGGGGTCGCGGTGCGGATGGCCGTGTTATTCTTGACGATTATGGGAGGAAAGCCAGTTGAAAACGCTAATTAAGAACGGACGGATCGTAGATCCCAGCCAGCAGCTGGACCAGGTGATGGACCTTCTGGTGGAAGACGGGAAAATCGCGGAAGCGGCACCTCACATTGATGCAGCGGCGAACGAAGTGTTCGACGCTACGGGCCTGGTGGTGGCTCCCGGGTTCATCGACCTGCACACCCATCTCCGGGAACCGGGGCTGGAAGCCAAGGAAGATCTGGTCACCGGCACTATGGCAGCGGCTCACGGGGGCATCACCCGGGTGGCCTGCATGCCCAACACCAAACCGGTGATCGACAGCTCCATTGTGGTCAGCGGCATCCAGGAACGGGCCCAAAAGGAAGGGTACGTCCATGTGGAAGTGATCGGGGCCATTACCAAAGGGGAAAAAGGCAAGGAACTGTCTGAAATGGGGGACATGGCCCAGCACGGGGTCATGGGCTTCTCTGATGACGGCCACTATGTGTCCAGTGCCTATGTAATGAACCTGGCAGCCCAGTATGTGAGCGCTTTTGACAAGCCCCTGATCTGCCACGACATCGACGAAGAGATGAACCACGAAGGGTTCATGCACGAAGGGGCCGTTTCCGCCCGTCTGGGTGTGCCCGGCATCCCTTCCATCGCCGAAGACATCTGTGTGGCCCGGGATGCGGCCATTGCGGAATACACCGGGGCCCACATCCACATTGCCCACATTGCCAGCAAGGGGGCTGTGGACATTGTCCGGAAGGCCAAGGCCCGAGGGGTGAACATCACCTGCGAAGTGACGGTCCACCACCTGACCCTTACCGATGAAGCCTGCGCCGGTTACAATACGGCCACCCGGGTTTCTCCTCCTCTCCGGAGCCGGGATCATGTGGAAGCCATGCGGGCGGGGTTGAAGGACGGCACCATCGATGCCATCGTAACGGACCATGCTCCTCATGCGCCGGAAGAAAAAGATGTGGAATTCCGGTATGCTCCCAACGGGTTCTGCGGCCTGGAGACTTCCGTAGGGGTGATCCTGACGGAGCTGTACCATACGGGAGAATTCTCCATCAATGAAATCGTCAACAAAATGAGCACCAGCCCGGCCCGGATCATGAATCTGGACGCCGGCAGCCTGAAGGTAGGCCGGAATGCGGACATCACCATCCTGGATCTGGACCGGGAATGGACGGTGGACAGTGAAAAATTCTATACCCGGGGCAAGGTGACTCCTTTCAACGGAAAACACTGCAAAGGCATGGCAGTGGCGACCATGGTCGATGGCCGGTTTGTGATGAAAGACGGTGTAGTATGCAAAAAGTAAAAGGCAAGTTGGTATTGAAAGACGGAAGCGTCTATGAAGGAACTTTGTACAGCACCCATAAGGCAGTGGGGGAAGTGGTGTTCACCACCGGCATGTCCGGGTATCAGGAAACCCTGACGGACCCCTCTTTCTGCGGGCAGATCGTCATCTTCACCTATCCCCTGATCGGGAACTACGGCTGCAACGACCTGTTCTGCCAGAGTGACGGCTGCTGCTACAAGGGGCTGATCGTCAGCGAACTGTGTGACGAACCCTCCAGCTGGCGGGATGAAGGCACGGTGCTGGAATTTCTGGAAAAGAACGATATCCCGGTGCTGGCCGGTGTGGATACCCGGGCGCTGACCCGGCGGATCCGGTCCTACGGGACCCTTCAGGGGGTGCTGGTGCCGGCAGATACTCCGGACGACGAAGTCCAGGCTCTTTTGGCCACTCCCGAAGAACATGACCAGGTGGCCCAGGTAACCACCAAAAAGGTGTACACCATGGGACCGGACGACGCCAAATATTCCGTAGCCGTCATGGACTACGGGGTGAAGCGGCACATCCTGGAATGCCTGGTGGAAAAAGGCTGCAAACTGACCGTATTCCCGGCGGAAACTCCGGCGGAAGAGGTACTGGCCATGGATCCGGACGGGATTTTCCTGAGCAACGGCCCTGGGGATCCGGCGGATCTGACGGTGGAAATCGACAACATCAAAAAGATGATCGGCAAGAAACCCATTTTCGGCATCTGCATGGGGCATCAGGTCATGGCGCTGGCCAACGGGGCCAAGACCAAGAAAATGCTTTTCGGCCACCGGGGCATCAACCAGCCGGTCCGGGATCTGGTGGACCACAAGATCTGCATCACCTCCCAGAACCATGGGTTCATGGTGGATGAGGATTCCCTGAAGGGACTGCCGGTGGAAGTGATCAACCGGTCCCTGAACGACAACACCATCGAAGGCCTGCGCTATCTGAACCATCCCACCTTCACAGTGCAGTACCATCCGGAAGCATCCCCCGGTCCCAGCGGCAACGCTTATCTGTTCGACCGGTTTATCAAAATGATGGGAGGGCACTGATATGCCAAAAAAAGAGAATGTAAAGAAAGTCATGGTCATCGGTTCCGGCCCGATCATCATCGGTCAGGCTGCTGAATTCGACTATTCCGGCACCCAGGCCTGCCGGGCCCTGAAGGAAGAAGGGCTGGAAGTGGTGCTGGTGAACTCCAACCCGGCCACTATCATGACCGATGTGCACATTGCAGATCGGGTGTATGTGGAACCCCTGGATGTGGAATTCCTGGAAGCCATCATCGCCAAGGAACGGCCGGATTCCCTGCTGGCCACCCTGGGGGGCCAGATCGGCCTGAACCTGGCCATTGAACTGGACAAAAAAGGCATTCTGAAGAAATACAATGTGCAGCTCCTGGGCACCCAGATCTCCAGCATCATGAAGGCGGAAGACCGGGAACTGTTCAAAGAAACCATGGAGAAACTCCACCAGCCCATTCCCCAGAGCACCATTGTGGAAAGCGTGGATGCGGCCAAGGAATTTGCCAAGAAGGTGGGCTTCCCTCTGATCGTGCGGCCGGCCTACACCCTGGGGGGCACCGGGGGCGGCATTGCCCACAACATGGATCAGCTGGATGACATTACCACCAAAGGGCTCATGTACTCCCTGATCGGTCAGGCCCTGATCGAACGGTCCGTAGCCGGCTGGAAGGAAATCGAATATGAAGTGGTCCGGGACCATGAAGACAACTGCATCACCGTCTGCAACATGGAAAACATCGACCCGGTGGGGGTCCATACCGGGGACTCCATCGTGGTGGCTCCCTGCCAGACCCTGACTGACCGGGAAGTCCAGATGCTCCGGACCGCCGCCATCGACATCGTCCGGGAACTGGGGGTGGAAGGGGCCTGCAACGTGCAGTATGCCCTGAATCCGGACAGTGAAGAATACATCGTCATCGAAGTGAACCCCCGGGTAAGCCGGTCTTCTGCCCTGGCTTCCAAGGCAACAGGCTATCCCATTGCCAAAGTGGCCGCCAAGATCGCTGCCGGGTATACCCTGGACGAAATCGAAAACGCGGTAACCAAGAAAACCTCCGCCTGCTTCGAACCCACCCTGGACTACTGTGTCATCAAGATCCCCCGCTGGCCCTTTGACAAGTTCGTCAATGCGGACCACACCCTGGGGACCCAGATGAAGGCCACCGGGGAAGTGATGGCCATCGAACGGAATATCGAAGCCGGTCTGCTGAAGGCGGTCCGCTGCCTGGAAATCGGCCTGACCCACATGGATATGCCGGAACTCCACAAGCTGACGGACCAGGAAGTCTTTGAAAAGGTCCGGAAAGTGGACGACGAACGGCTCTTTACCATCGCCGAAGCCTTCCGGAGAGGGATGACCGTGGACCAGGCCCATGCCATCACCAAGATCGACGAATTCTTCCTGCGGAAGATCCGCCACATTGTGGAACTGGAAGTGCGTTTGAAGAGCGAAGAACTGACGCCGGAACTGCTCCGGGAAGTGAAGAAACGGGGCTTTGCCGATGTGACCATCGGGAAACTGGTAGGGAAGACCGGTCTGGAAATCCGTGCCATCCGGAAGGAATGGGGCATTACCCCTGTTTACAAGATGGTGGATACCTGCGCCGCGGAATTCGACGCGGAAACTCCGTACTACTACTCCACCTACGGGGTGGAAGACGAAGTGGAAGACACCCCCAACAAGAAGGTGCTGGTACTGGGCTCCGGTCCCATCCGGATCGGCCAGGGGGTGGAATTCGACTACTGCTCCGTCCACTCTGTATGGGCCTTGAAGGATCTGGGCTACGAAACCATCATTGTAAACAACAACCCGGAAACCGTATCCACGGACTTCGATACCGCTGACCGGCTGTATTTCGAACCCTTGACCCTGGAAGACGTGCTGAATGTGATCGACCGGGAAAAACCGGAAGGGGTCATTGTCCAGTTCGGGGGCCAGACCGCCATCAACCTGGCCGGTCCGCTCCATGACTGCGGGGTGAAGATCCTGGGGTCTTCCGTGGACAGCATCGACCGGGCAGAAGACCGGGAACGGTTCGACGAACTGCTGACCAGTGTGGGGATCCCCCGTCCGAAAGGCCACACGGTGTTTGACATCGACGGGGCTCTGCGGGCTGCCAACGATGTGGGCTACCCTGTAATGGTGCGTCCTTCCTATGTATTGGGCGGCCGGGCCATGGAAATCGTCTACAACGACGACGAACTGAAATACTACATGAACAACGCCGTAAAGGCTTCCCACGAACACCCGGTGCTGGTGGACCACTACCTGATGGGTACGGAAGTGGAAGTGGATGCCATCTGCGACGGCAAGGACGTGCTGATGCCCGGGATCATGGAACACATCGAACGGGCCGGGGTCCATTCCGGGGACTCCATTGCGGTGTACCCGCCCCGGACCCTCAGCGAGCACGTAATCGAACAGATCATCGACTACACCACCAAACTGGCCCTGGGCCTGGAAGTCCATGGGATGATCAACATCCAGTACATTGTCCGGGATGACAAGCTGTATGTGATCGAAGTAAACCCCCGGTCCAGCCGGACAGTGCCTTTCCTGAGCAAGGTGACGGGCATCTCCATGGTGGATGTAGCCACCAAATGCGCCATGGGCGTATCCATCCGGGAACAGGGCCTGGAACCGGGCCTGAAGCTCTTCCCGGACTACTATGCGGTGAAAGCGCCGGTGTTCTCCTTCAACAAGATGACCGACGTGGACATCACCCTGGGGCCGGAAATGAAATCCACCGGGGAAGTCATGTGCATCGATGCCCAGTTCCCCAGAGCCCTGTACAAAGCCTGCATTGCCGCCGGCACCCACATCCCCAAGAGCGGTGCCATCCTGATCACCGTAGCGGACCAGGACAAGGAAGAAGTGGTGCCCATTGCGG
>ULXQ01035131.1_pt1 | contig 24524 bp, 23 predicted proteins | sample 1961481 | NCBI WGS metagenome assembly ULXQ01 (sample SAMEA4835843, study PRJEB28245) | human gut metagenome | biome: gut microbiome; material: fecal sample | place: Denmark | collected 2008 | reverse complement strand
TGACTTTATAAGCATTGCCCGCAGGGCAATCCACAACCCTCTGAACCCTCTGAACCCTCTGAACCCGGGGCGGCTTTGCCGCCCCCTTTTTACAGCGAGAACCCGTTAGTCTCGTCTCCCGGCTTGTCCAGCCGGCGGGCGATGTCGTCATAGGTCTGGGAGAGCTGGTATACCACGATGTCCATGGTGGTACGGATGGTGGCGGGGTCGAAGTTTTCCGGACGGGTGGTGAAGGTGACGTCCAGGAATACATTTTCATCGGAGCCGATGGAATATTTCACGATGGCGTGGTGGGCATTGAGGTCGTTCAGGAAGGCAAGAAAGGTCTTTCTGGCGGGGCCCTTGGGGGCAGTGCCCAAATGGATCCGGAGGAGGGTGTACATGCTGTTGTCAGTGATGACAGCGGCAACCAGCTTATGATGCTTTCCGGCGGGAATGGCGGTCATGAAGACGATGGTGTCGTAGGAATCATGGGTTTCCTGGCGGCGGAAGAAGTTCAGCCCTTCGTCTTTCATGTATTTTTCAAACATATCGGCTTTTACATTTTTAGTGCGGTTTCCCTGGGGAAACGGAATGGTATTGTCAGACATAGGACGCCTTTCTGCGCAGCTTCTGCGCCTTCGGGAAGCAGCCTGGTAAAGACTGCCGGATTTTCATTGGTATGAAACCGGACTCTCTCAATGCATAGGTGCTTTCCCGGTTATGGTAAATGGAATGATGATATTTGTATTATACAGGAAACAGGGCGAATAGGAAACGGGCAGGGACAAAACGGGGCATTTTGAAATCTTGTCAAGAGGTACCAAAGAAACTGGCACTCTATATAAACAATTTCTATAGCAGGGCGGAAAGGGAGAGGAAAAATAGAGGATGAGTCAATTTTTTTATGATGAAAAGTGAAGGGGCTGTTTCGGGAAGGCCTATGAAATCTATTATGCTGATAAATCATACAGACGCATCATTATGATTTTATGTAAAGAATGGCAGAATCATTGTCAATCTAATTAAGTGATAGGTAGTCCTATTTTCAATGATATAATTAGATAGGTTTATACTGTTTGAGAAAAGGGGCTTTTTCCGTGAAAACCGGGGTTATAATGGTGCCATCAAAAGAAACGCCGGGGTTTCCACGGACGAAGCATTCCCCGGGATGACAGAAATTTTAAGAAATGTGGTGATTTGTATGGACTTAATGATGCTTCCTGAATTTGTTAAATTAGCCCTCTTTATGTTGGCCGTGTTTATTTCCAATATCGTGCAGGCTTTGACCGGCTTTGCAGGAGTCATGCTCTCCATTCCGCCAACCATTCTTCTCTATGGACCGGATATGGCCAAAGCAGTCATTAATGCCATCTGCTGGCTGGTGTGCGCACTCCTGATGTATCAGAACCGTCAGTACATCAACCCGAAGGAACTGCTCCGCATTGTGGTATTCATGCTGGTGGGCATGGCCATCGGTATTCACCTTTACAACGTGGTGAATCCCCAGATTCTGGTACCTCTTTACGGCGCCATTATCGTAGGGGCAGCGCTGAAGAGCCTGATTTTCAAACAGAGCGCTTCCGCCCTGCCGAACTGGATCGCCATCCCCGTCCTTTTGGGAGCCGGCGTCATTCATGGCATGTTTGCTTCCGGCGGTGCCCTGCTGGTGGTATACCTGGTAGCGACCTTCCGGGATAAGGATTCCTTCCGCGCCAATGTGGCTTCCGTATGGACCATCCTGAACCTGGTACTCATGTTCAACGATTATGAAAAAGGCCTTTACAATACGGAATTCTTTGAACTTCTGGGCCTGGGCGTGATTCCGCTGGTCATTGCCATCTATCTGGGAAATAAAATTCACGATATGATCAACCAGAAAATGTTCAACCGCGTCACCTACTGCCTCCTTTTGGCAGCAGGCAGCATGATCCTCATCTGATACTCTCTTTTGAAAAAGGGCTGTGAAAAAATGGTCATCATTTCTTCACAGCCCTTTTTTATGACCGCCCCATGATGACAGGCAGCCTGCCTGCTGCATACCATGGGAGAGTGAGATTTCTCCACTCTGTGGAGACTCTGCATAGAGTCTCCAAGTCAGCCGAAGTTGGCCTCTAGCCTGCACAATAAGAGGCTTTCCTATTGGCGGCTGACCGGCTTCGGTCGAAATGACGGAGGGGCGGTGCGGCGTTTCTGTCATTTGCGGCGTGAGATTTCTCCACAGTCTCTTTTGGGCATGAAAAAAGAGGCAGTGAAGAAATGAGGAACACTTCTCCGCTGCCTCTTTGACTTACCGTCCTTCCATCATTTTCCGGATCCGTTCTCTCCGCATCCTGGCGGCTGCTTCATCCACGATAATGTGGTGGCCCGAGGGGGTGACGAATTCCGCTTTGGGAGGCGCCGCCTTTTTATCATTGTACAGGGCGTAATCAAAACCGCTGCCTAAAGCGCAGCTGGCGCAGTCCCTGCCGCTGGCGCCCCGCCACATGCGGTAGAGGCTGGAGCCGAACCAGCCGGCAATGGCTGCTGTAATCAGTATAGTTAACAGGGTACCCATGATGGTCCTCCTTTTATGATAATATTTCTCAAGTAAATTATACCATAAAAGGGCAAGGGGGAAACAGGACGTTCTGCTTTTACAGCTTGCCTAAAGCAGGCTTCAGCCTTGTATAATAAGAACAGCTTTCCTGCTGCACCCGGGGAAGGGTCTTCCTCTCCTTTTTCATGGACTGTCGTCAAAGGGGCGGCGGATGGTATAATAATGAAATGAATAGAAACCGCCCTCGTTCCTTCCGGCTGGCGCCGGAAGTCTTGCGGATCAGTATTTCTAAAGAATGGAGAAACCTATGGTAACAGAAGAATTACAGAAGAAACAGGATCATCTGGAAGCATATCTGAAACAGCTGGGCAGCGTGGTGCTGGCCTTTTCCGGCGGCGTGGATTCCACCTATCTCATGCATGAGGCCCGGAAGGTGCTGGGGGACAGGGCCATGGCAGTCACCATGAACCTGGCTTCCGTGCCGGAAAGGGAAGTGGCAGACGCCATAGCCTACTGCAAAAAGGAAGGCATCCGGCAGGAAGTGGTGAAAATGGACCAGTTCGGCATTGAAGGATTTGCAGAAAATCCTTCGAATCGCTGCTATCTCTGCAAACATTTCCTTTTCAGTTCCTTGAAGAAAATCGCGGAAAAGGAAGGCTTTGCCTATGTCATCGACGGCACGAACCTCAATGATGCCTCCCAGTATCGGCCGGGGCTCAAGGCCCTTGAGGAACTTGGCATTAGGAGCCCTCTCCGTCATGCCGGCCTCTACAAGGCAGACATCCGTGCCCTGTCCAAAGAAGCGGGTCTTCCTACCTGGAGCAAACCGTCCTTTGCCTGCATGGCTACCCGTTTCCCCTATGGAGAAACCATTACAGAGGACAAGCTCTCCATGGTGGAAAAGGCGGAGGATTTCCTTTTCTCCAAAGGCTTCAAGCAGTTCCGGGTGCGGCTTCATGAAGGAAATCTGGCCCGCATCGAAGTACTGCCTGAGGATTTGTGGAAACTTTTCCGCATCCACGAGGAAGTGGTGCGCACTTTCCACAGCCTGGGTTTTGCCTATGTCACCATGGACCTTCAGGGCTACCGCATGGGCAGCATGGATGAAGTGTTGTAAGGGGCGGAGGACCGCCTTTGGCGGTCCGGGTTCAGAGGGTTCAGAGGGTTCAAAGGGTTCAAAGGGTGGTGGTGGCGGCTTCGCCGCAGATTAAAAAAAGGGGGCGCGGCTGACGCCGCGGGTTGTGTAGAAGGGTTGCATAAAAAGGGTTCTTAAGTTTGACGGCCTTTCAGGCCGAGGGTTGTGGTATCGCCCTATTGGGCGATGAGTATGAAGTCAGCGTTACGGGATTGGCCTTTCTGTGTCATAGGGGCAGCGGATAGCCGACAGCGGTCTTTACCGTCCCGCCAGCCCCACCCATTGTTGTCATTGATGTATATAAAGGATTTCATCATGGATATGAAAGATATACTGCAGAAGGTAGCCTCCGGCGCCCTGCGCCCGGAAGAAGCGGAGGCGCTTCTCCGGAAAAATCCGGCAGACCGGCCCTATGAAGAAATGGGATTTGCCAAGCTGGATACGGACAGGAAAGCCCGGTCCGGCTTTGCGGAAGTGGTATACTGCCAGGGAAAGTCTGATGCCTTTATCGGGCAGATTTTTAAGAAACTTTACGAAACGGAAGGAGAAGTCTTCGGCACTCGGGCTTCTCCTCACCAGTATGAACTGGTAAAGAAAGTGCTGCCTTCCATTTCCTATGATCCTATTTCCCATATTCTGAAGCAGGAAAAGGAGAAGGACCATATCGGATGCATTGCTGTATGCACCGGCGGCACTGCCGATATATCGGTGGCGGAAGAAGCGGCCCAGACGGCAGAATACTTCGGCAGCCATGTAGAACGGATTTATGACGTAGGGGTCAGCGGCATCCACCGGCTCCTGTCCCAGGAGGAACGGGTGCGCAAGGCCAGCTGCGTCATTGCAGTGGCTGGTATGGAAGGGGCCCTGGCCTCGGTCATCGGCGGCCTGGTGAGAAATCCGGTGATTGCAGTGCCCACGTCAGTGGGGTATGGCGCCAGTTTCCACGGCCTCTCTGCCCTCCTGACCATGATTAATTCCTGTGCCAACGGCATAGTGACCGTCAATATAGACAATGGATTCGGTGCCGGTTATGTGGCCACCCAAATCAACAGACTGGCAGAAAGGGGAAAAGTGTAAATGGGAAAATCATTATATCTGGAAGCAGCCTCCGGCATTGCGGGGGATATGTTTGTGGCAGCCCTGCTGGACCTGGGAGCGGACCGGAAAGCGCTGGACAAGGCGATTTCTTCCATTCCCGCCAAAGGCTTTACGGTGGAAATCGGGAGGGTGCAGAAAGCAGGCATTGACTGCTGCGATTTCAACGTGATTCTGGACAAAGACCATGAAAACCATGACCACGACATGGCCTATCTCTACGGCCCCCTGCCGGAAGCAAGGGAAGCGGTTCATGAAGAACACCATCACCATCATGAGGAAGAAGGTCACCATCATGAGGAGGAAGAACATCACTGCCACTGCCATGAAGAAGGCCATCATCACGAAGAGGAAGAGCACCACTGCCACTGCCATGAAGAAGGTCACCATCATGAGGAGGAAGAACACCACTGCCACTGCCATGAAGATGGCCACCATCACGAGGAAGAAGAGCACCACTGCCACTGCCATGAAGACCATCACCATCATGACCATGGAGAAGGGCACCATCATCACGAGCACCGCCATCTGAAAGATGTGGAAGCGGTGATTGACGGCACGGACATGACCGAATCTGCCAGGGCTCTGGCAAAGAAGATTTTCCGCATTGTGGCAGAGGCGGAATCTAAAGCCCACAACCTTCCCATCGAGGAAGTTCATTTCCATGAAGTGGGAGCCATCGACTCCATTGTGGATATCATTTCCGCTGCCGTATGCTTTGACAGCCTCCATATCAAAAATGTGATTGTACCGAAACTTTCAGAAGGCAGAGGTACTGTCCGCTGCCAGCACGGCGTACTTCCGGTGCCTGTACCGGCTACGCTGAACATTGTCACCGCCTATCACATGCCCCTGGAAATCATGGATGCCAAAGGGGAATACGTGACCCCCACCGGCGCTGCCATCGCGGCGGCCCTGGCCACCTCCCATGAGCTGCCTGCCTCCTTCACCGTTCTGAAAACAGGCCTGGGCGCAGGAAAACGGGACTATCGGGAACGGACCAATATCCTCCGGGCCATTCTCATTGATGAAGCAGAAGGGCCCTGGGAAAAAGACCAGGTAGTCAAGCTGGAAAGCGATATCGACGACGCTTCCGGCGAAGTGCTGGGCTATACCATGAAAAAACTGATGGATGCCGGCGCCCTGGACGTCCATTTCACCCCTATCTACATGAAAAAGAACAGACCGGCCTATGAACTCACGGTGATCTGCAGGGAAGACAGGAAAGAAACCATGGAAAACATCCTCTTTTCCGAAACCACCACCATCGGTATCCGCGAACTGGCGCCTCTCATGCGCTCCATTCTTCATCGGGAAGAAAAGGAAGTAGATACCGCCTACGGCCGGGTCCAGGTGAAGGAAGTCACTCTGGGCAGCGAAAAACGGCGCTATCCGGAATATGAATCGGTGAAGAAGCGGGCAGAAGAAAAGCAGGTGCCCTTCCAGACCGTTTTTGATGAAGCGAAAAACAGCATATAAAAGACCCTGTATAAAAAAGCCGTGAAAAGGATTGCTATTTTCACGGCTTTTTACATGCATTTCTCCCTTTATTCCAGAAAAAAGACTACAATAGGAAAAGAAAGGATTTCACAAAGAAGAAGGGATACTATGTTTGGACTTACAGCATATGCAGAAATCATTACAGGGCAGTTTCTCCTGAGCCTTGGCGCCCTGTTTTATACAGGCTGGTGGCTCACGGCCTTCCGGCCCGATGCCAGAAGCGGAGGGGCCCTCTCGGCCCTGCTTTTCCTATGCCTCGCAGTCTTTGGCCTTTCCGGCACCGCCCTGACGGTCTACGGCATTCACGGCCTTCCCCTGCCGCCCTCCTGGCCAGGAGGGACCATGCTCCTGGCTTTGGCCCTTCTGGTATATTTCATCCTTCTTGCCGGTTCTGTCAAACTTTTCGGCCGGAAACCGACCACAGAACTCATCCTTCTCGTTCTCTGGGCCCTCATGGAAATCATGGTACTGGGCGTGCTCCATGAAGCAGGCGGCCTTGCGGGCACTGCCTATGGTCTCACCTGGGCCGCCGTGGCTGCTGCTTCTCTCATCGCCTTTACAGCCTACATGATGTACTACCGCATGGATGATGACACCGCCTACATTACCGGAGCCGTTCCCCTTCTGATAGATGGGGCAGTGACCCTGATGATCGCCCTCTGCGGACGGTAGCGGGATCCGCACTCATTCATGCAGCTGCTCCACTGTCTGAGGACCCGCTGTTTTCCTGTATTTCACCTTCCGGCCCTCCACCCGAAAAGCCTGATGATGTAAATGATGGTCTTCAGGGACCCGCTTACATCATCAGGCTGTTTTTTACCTGCCAGCAGGTTTTAAAAGTTCTGATGCACCGGAAGGTCTTTTCATGATTCACTGATATGGCCGCCAGTCATGGTGAGGCTGTCGATGATTCCCCGTACATCCCGGAAAGTGCAGTCGGTCAGCTCCAGCCGGGAGCGGATCAGAGCAAAGAGGGGAAGATCCGTTTCCATATCTTTGAAGGTGGTCCGCAGGAATTTCAGGTTCTGGCAGTCTGTGGCGGACACCAAACCGTAGCTGCATTCCCGGATTACACTGTCCCTGAGGAGAATGCTGTTGCAGAACCGGGCTTCATACCCATAGGTTCCGCATCCGTACAGGTCCATATGATCCATGGTCATATGAGTGACGCTATCCAGTTTCAGCACGGCGCCGTCACAGAATCCTTTTTTGAGTTTATGGCCCATCCGGAGGTGGGACAGTTTCAGGTTTCGGCAGTTGACGAATTTCAGTACCGGCGTATAGGGGAATTCTGTAACAATTTCTGCAGTAAGGGTCTCCGTATCCAATCCCCGGATGGTGAGATCCTTGAACCCGGCAATGTCCAGTGTGCAACCATCGCCCAGATACAGACCGGCAGGGGCCGAATCATAGTATTCGGAGTAGTGAAGCAGCCGCTCTGAAAATTCTTTCTCCTGCCAGTTTGAAAGATTGTATTCGCCCGGTGCCAGAACGATTTCCGTATTGTCCGCCAGTGATTCCATCATTTCGTCTATATTGTGGACCAGCACTGTTTTCTGGGCCCCCAGGGCCGCCGGAGCCATCGTCAGGACCAGCAGGATCCCTAAAAAGATACCCCTGATAAGCCTCATCCATTTGATTTTGCCAGGCTCTTTCATTACCAGACACCTCCTGTTTCTGGGAATCTCTTTACTGATTATGCCGCCGCAGCTCGACGTATGCACCGGCACAATCCTGCTGAGAATGCGGATTTCCCATGGGCTGCGGTTTCAGCATTTCTCGATCGTGACAGCATCCCTTCCCTGCGTTTGCGCCGCTTCTGCCGAAAGTCCTACCCCTGCTGACGGGATGGCGGTACAGAGAAGCAGGGGCAGGACCTTCTTTGTCAAGGCGGAATGATTCTGTCTCATAGAAAACGCATCTTTCCTGTTTTCTGGGTATTTCGCAAGGATCCCGGCCTTACTTTTATTTTACTAAAAATGGCCAGCAAAAAACCTGTACGAAAGTACAGGTTTGTAGCATGAAAGATGAGCAGGATATAATCAGACAGTCAGAGGAGATGACAGACACCAGGTAGCCTTCCTTCGGTGTCGTCATTCTGGGCGATAGCGTAGAATCCCGGCTCGTGGAGAAAAGGAACCGGCGCCGCTAACGACCGGTCATCAGGAAACACTGTTTTCCATGAGAACTTTTTTATTTTAAAGAGATTATATAGACAGAGAGAACTGAGGGGCCCGGAAGAGGCGCCGGCCTCCCTGCCTGTTACGTGCACACACCTTATCAAGGGACAGGCGGGAGACAGGAAGAACTTCCTCATATGAATCAGAACTCTCCGACGCGTCAAAACTTCACAAAGAACTCCTGAAGATGACCTGCCAGACATCCTGGTGGCAACTATGGCTATACCAGTTCTTCCTTGACGACACAGATATTCCGCTTAGGCGGCTGCTCCTGGCCGATTCATCGAATCTGAACGCCTGAGCCCTACCGCGCATCAGCATGGGACGAATCAGGAGTTTTTGCATGGCATGAAAAAGAGGCTGTGAGAAAGGATACCCATTTCTCATGGCCTCTTTTTATGCACCCATTTTCAGGAAAGCTTCTCCAGCACCGCCCGGCAGCCTTTGGCTATATCCTCATAGGTTTTCTCAAAATTTCCCGTATACCAGGGGTCCGCCACATCTCTTGCTTCTCCTGCCCAGTCAAGAAGGCGGGAAATTTTTTTCTCCGGATCCCCCTGGGTGAGACGGGACAGGTCATCCAGGTTCTCCTCATCCATGGCGATCACATAGTCCGCCTCTTCATAATCCTTCCTGGTCATGAGAGCCGCCCTTCTCTTCGTAAAGGGAATGTGGTGGGCGGCAAGGGTCCTTCGGGCAGGGGGATAGATATCATGGCCCACTTCCTCGGTGGTGGCGGCCATGGAAGAAATTTCATATTTCCCGTCCAGCCCCCTTTGGCGTACCATGTCCTTCATTATCATTTCCGCCATGGGAGAACGGCAGATATTGCCGTGGCAGATGAAAAGGATTTTTATCATGGACACGAAACTCCCTTCTATGCCGAAATATGCCGATTTATTGCGGATTTGCAAGCTTTACACGTCCACATCAATCAGTACAAAATTTTGCAAAAAAACGGCATAATTTACCCCATTGTAGTAGTAAAAATGATAGAAAAGCAGGTTTTCCCTACTGCCGAAATTTTTCTGGGGTGAATTTTTTTCTGCTATTATAGCAGAAAAGCTACCCACTCAACCAGACCTCTCTGATGGTTCATTCCCCATTTCGCCATTCTGGCATGTCCTACATTCATCCCCCAAATCATGATTGATCCAAGGAGTCCTTCAGGCTTTCTTGTATTGTTTACAAACTTTTGGAATAACCCCATTCAGTTCCTCCTGTTTGATACAATGCCCATATGTGCTTTTAGCCCTGAAACCATGCTGTTTCTGGGCTTTTCTGCATTTCAGGGCATAGTACAGGATCGCGTCTGTGGCTCTGTATTGATTTGCTGCTGTGGCTGCTGTAGTCAAAAGTGACGCCTCCAATCTGCAATCGTTAAAAGGTATGGCTATCGTTGAAGGGTTTAATCGACGCTGTCGGAAGATTCGAGAGCCTTGAGTGTCTTTCCGTGTTCATCCTTCCAACTTGTAAGTCCATTAGCGCTCTTGCCGATAACAAACATTGCTGCATAAGATGGACTCGTGAACAGCATGTCCTCCTGCTTTTCAGTTTCATCAGATTTTCCGAAAAGGAAGTACACGCCGCTCTGCTTAAGGTCCGCACGATCCTTGCACTTATTCAGCTCAATCCGAGGGATCTTGTATGCCACACCGGTCCAGTTAACAAGAGAGCACTTAATACGTCCACTAGCATCTCCGTCCATCAAATACAACTGTATATTCTTTCCATGCGCTGCCATATCAAGCCCCTCACTTCATTACCTTTTCCATTAGTGATTTATAGCTGTCTACTACGTCGTAGACAACATTGTCGCTGGAGATTGCCTTGAAGTGCTCTCGGGCGCAGTGGATCTTCGACTCCTCAATCAGCCGTAGCTGCATCGAAGACATGGATCCTTTCGTCTCCGCAACGAAGTAGATGTGCTTGACGCTTCCTTCATAGAAGGCAATCGCCCAGTCAGGATTGTAGTGGCCGACCGGAGTGGAGATGTAGAATCCATCTGGCAGCTTTACGTAGACCGCCACATCCGTGTTTGTATCAAGCTCTGTGGCGAAGTCGCGCTCGTTCGTCGAATCGTAGACAATGTGGTCGTACAGGTGCTTCTTTGCCTTCATGGCGTTCGTGCCGAGCTTGCCCTTGATGGTAGGCTCGGTGAAGACGTCCGTACCGTAGCGGTCGTCCATCACGCTGTAGGTGATGTGCTCGATGATTGCCGTAGCCTTCTCGTCGTTAATTAGTTGCGACGCCTTGAGGATAAACTCCTCCGGATTGTATTTGAACTGGTCGAACGTAGCCTTATTAATGCCGGTGAGGATCTGAATGACAGCCTTCCGGGTAAGCCCGGTGGATTCAACGATTCTTCCAACAAGGTCATATGTGACGCTCTTGCTGGCGACTATGGCCTGCTTGATGCCGAATGTAGAAGACGATTCCCGGACAAACGCCGCGCCGGACCGCAGCTGCTCCTTGGACTGTATTTCAACCATCGAGCCGGATTCGACTTTGAAGTAGATCTTCGCCACGCGCAGCCTGCTGTCGAGTACTGCGATAGATTTGCGAACAAGCTCGTCCGTATCGAAATCTACCACGTAGACGGACTTTGCGTTGATCCGCGACCAGAGTGCTTTGAACTCCTTGCTGTTAAGCTTCTCTTCGTCGACTTGCAGTTCCACGTTGTTGCTGCGGGCATTCTCAGGCTTCATTGCCTTTGGATCGTAGATAGAATCGATGATGTCCACGACGGCGGCTTCAAAACCTTTGACCTCCTCGGCCATCTTGAGCTCGCCGTTTGCCTTGTCCTCATAGTACTTGTCTGTGAGAACGCCTTTGCGGTCAACATAGCGGTTCACGGTCATTTCGTACATGATTGCCGACGCCGTATCGGAATCGATAACCATCTCGTTGCCGTGATCGTCCGTGACAACACGGTTCAGGAACAGGTCTCTCGTAACGGCACGAGGACGGTCTGCGATATCCTCGGCAATCTCGGACTGGAGTCCCTTGGCGAAGCTCTCGTAACTTTCAGACGCAATTACGGTCAACACGTTGACGTTCTGCACATCGTTTCCGAGAACTCCCGCGTCCATGCGTTCGCCGTCCTGGTTGACGCAAAGACGCATGCCTCGCCCGACTTCCTGCCGCTTGCGTATCTCGCTTGATGATGATTTGAGTGTGCAGATCTGGAACACGTTCGGATTGTCCCAGCCTTCGCGCAGCGCAGAATGCGAGAAGATGAACCGCACGGGTGAACGCTTCGGATCAAGGTCAAGCAGCAGCTCCTTGTTCTTCATGATCAGGTCGTATGCGTCGATATCGTCGGAGGTCGTTTTCTTCCTGCCGACCTTGCTGTTGATCATGCGGCCCTTCTTGTCGATGGAGAAGTAGCCAGCATGCGTTTTCTCTACCGGAATGGACGCAAGGTACTGCATGTACTCGTCGTCGCCGAATTCCCGCTGCAGATTTCCGACCACGTCGGCATATTCCTGCTCGAACATGTCGGCAAAGATACCGTTCTGAGGCTGTCCGTTCTTATCGTATACACGATAGTGATCTACCTCGTCGATGAAGAACAGAGACAGAACCTTTATACCCTTATTGAACAGCTCCCTTTCACGCTCGATATGGGAGAGGATGGTTTCTCGTATCTGGATACGGCGCAGCTGATTCTCGTCCACCTTGCCGATCACGTCTCCGGCGTAAAGCTTGATGCCATTGATGAATTCGATGGAATCATCTCTGCCGTCGATGCGCTTGACCACGAAGCCGTCCCGGTACTCAGGCAGCTCGCCGGAATGGTCAAAGAGGTTGTAGCCCTCCGTCACGGTAGCGCTCATCGGCTTGATTCCGGATGCGCGCTTGCAGTCAAACTGTATGGTTGCCGTCGGAGCTGATTTGGAAAGGTTCAGTCCTTCCAGATAAACGAAGCCATCAGTAGCTGTCGTCCCGCTTTCCGTGATGCCCTTGACGGCGATCTTCTTGACGAGCTTCTTGTTGTAGGCGTCCATCGCATCAAGACGATAAATCAGGTTGTAGTATTCCCTCGGTGTGGCAGAATAACGCAGCGTCAGAAGCGGATGGAATTCCTTCAGGCGTTCCTTTGTCTGCTTGCCTTCGACAGACTGTGGTTCGTCGATAATCAGAACCGGATTCGTCTTGGCGATGATATCGATCGGGCGGCGGGAACGGAACTCGTCGAGCTTCATGTAAATGCGTCGCGCATCCTTTCCGCTGGCGTTAAACGCCTGCGAGTTGATAATCATCACATTGATGGAGCTGTCCGAGGCAAAACGGTCTATCTCAGTAAGCTGAGAGGAGTTGTAGATGAAAAAGCGTATCTTCTTCCCGTATTCCTCGGCAAAGTGATCCTGCGTCACCTGAAACGACTTGTAAACGCCCTCGCGGATGGCGATAGACGGCACGACCACGATGAACTTAGTCCAACCGTATGCTTTGTTCAGCTCGTACATGGTCTTGATGTAGGTATAGGTTTTTCCGACGCCGGTCTCCATCTCGATAGTCAGGTTGTATTTGCCCTCGAGCGACTGGGACGGCTCGATCTGCCCGTCACGCTGAATCTTACGGATATGCTCGAGTATCTGTCCGTCGGACAGTTCTGGCACGATCTTTGCGTTCGACCAGCCCGTGAAGTCATCGTCCTCGTTCAGGCCAGGCTGATAGATTCCGGTTCCTCTGTCCATCATGTAGGTGGGCGTGAGGTATGGCTGCCCGGCAAAAACATCCACGACGGCTTTGGCGGCGTCAGCCTGAAACTTCTGATGCTTGAATTGCAGCTTCATTCTGCCACCTCCTTAAATGACCTTGACTCTTGTATCCGGCGCAAGCAGCTTGAAAATCTCGCCGACATTGATCTTTTCCGGGCTGCTGGCGAAGCTGGAGTCACGGAACACGGCACGCAAAGGCTTACGTTTGGCAATGGTCTTGATAACTGACTCCGGTACGTTCTCATCAAAGCATGCAATCAGATCCCCATCGTTATAGGTATGCACTATGCAGCCGTCAATTGTTTCCGAAGTATAAGGAAGTGACAGAGGAAGTCCCCAATCAAGCAGGCAGCCAAATAAAAGATCAAGATCGGTTCGGTCAGGCTTCACGTTAGACTCCAGCATTGAAACAAGATCCTGAGAATAATCCCCTGCCGCATAGTAAACATCATTCATGTTTGTATCGTCGAGCTTCAGGACACGAAAACCGTCGTCAAACGTTGCGTCAGGATTGTCCTCGTGAATCTTCTTTGCGGCGCGACGGATGCGTTCCTTGCCGATTTCACAAATATTCTTGTAACCGGCTTTGAATGCCTCGCTCTTTTCATCCGTCTCTTCCGGCAACTGCACCATGATGAACTTGCGGTGTCCACCGTCCTCGGCGTTCAGCTGCATGACGGCGTGGGCAGTCGTAGCGGAGCCAGAAAAGAAGTCGAGGATGATGTCATTTTTTTCTGTTGCATGGTAAACAAGGCGCCGTATCATTTCTACTGGCTTTACCGTATCAAATCCATTATTTGGCAAAAGTGTTTGGAGTTCGCTCTTTGCACTTTCCGCTGTTCCTATTTCTTTCGAAAAAAATCCCCAGAACGGCTGCGTCGATTCATTCCTTTCATATTCTGGACGCATTTTTATAATTGCTTTTCCATTTTCGATATACAAATCTCCTGCTTGCCTGTATTCGGAAACTTGGTCTTGACCAAGTTTCCACTGTTTCCCCGCAGGCGGAGAAACAGTGGAAACTCCATCCGTAATATCAAAAATCATGCTTTTCCGACCGCGAACGCCATTGGCATTCATGACCTCGATAGGATATTTACGATATACTCCTCTATCATCCTTTTCCGGATATTCTTTTTCTCCAAGTTGAATTAAATGAAACCTCCGCTTTTCTTGATTCGAGTATACAAGAATCATTTCTTCTTTCGGTTGGAGTTTATTGTAGGATGTTTTTGTATTTTGCGATTTTGTTTTCGACTCCCAATAAATTTCTCCTATAAAATGACTTTCACCAAATATCTCGTTGGCGATCGAACGCATATTAAAATTCTCGTTATAATCAATCGAAATAAAAATAACCCCATCCTCACTCAGCAAATTTCTCGCCAGCATCAGCCTTGAGTAAATCATCGAACACCAGTCGGAATGATATCGCCCTGCAGATGCCGAATTTTCGCGTTGATAATTTACGTTCCCATCCTCATCAAAATACCCCGTTCCTTCGTTATAATCCTCATTGTCCATGATGAATGAATCTGGGTAAACAAAATCGTGACCTGTGTTGTAGGGCGGGTTGAATTTTATCTGGAGTCTCGCTTATAGGACATTCGATACTGTGGGAGGATTGACGACACTGACCGGTACAGCAGGTCTTTTAAGGCCTAACTTATTGTACAAAAATAGCCTGATGATGTAAACGGGGCCCTAAAGACCGGCATTGACATCATCAGGCTATTTTTGTGTGGGCCATCCAGGCCTCAAAAGGACTACCTGACTGACGCTGCGTCAGCTGGCTCCAAATAACGATGTATATCATCTTGACTTTGCCGAGGTAGCTCTCCTGCAGGAGCTTCAACACCTCAAGATTATCTCCCTCAATATAAAGATTTTCGGTTGTGTCCCAGTTGACGCTGTCTTCCTTACACGGGCGCAGGGTTTTGCGGATAGGACGGTTCGCCTCCACGATGGACGCCTTCTTCCCTACCCAGGTAAATTCATATGCCTCATCGCCGTCTATGACAGAATCTGAAAGCATTTGCTTTAACAGCTCAAAATTAATTGCTTTCTTCAGATGCCCGTTCTCGTCTCGCGCCTCGGTGACGCAGTTTGGGAACAGCGCGGCTATCTTAGCGACGTTGTTCTGCTGGATGTCCTCTGATTCCATTCTCATCTTATCCATTGTTCGTTCCCTCCTGTTTGTTACGATTCTTATATGCAGTACGTATTCTGTTGAATTCCTCTTCGTTGTTTTCTAATTCCTTGAGCTTTTCATGTAAAAACTCAAGTGCAAAATTGGAGAACTTATGAGTCTTGCCGTTTTTTGAAACGGTTATCTCCAAATGGTATTTCTTCGATTCTTTCATCTTGAAATACCAGATAAGTGCATAGAGATCATAGGTTGAAATTCCAAGCTTCTCAGCCATTTGTTTTTGAATGTACGGATGTGTATCGTCGGGATTTCCTTCAGGCACTGGAACTTCTTCGGCAAGATCAATATTGCCAGTAACCTTTAATACCGGGATACCATCTGTCTCATTAAAGCTTCCTTCCTTTATATACTTTGCCTTCTTTAACACCTGCGTTACCAATTTCCGATTGCATACCACATCGACTCCATATGGAGTTGAAAAATGGCCGTTGCTATAATTGACTATGCCGAGATTTGCTGTGCCGCTTTTACGTATTACTTCCAGCACCTTCAATAAATTCTCGCGCTCACGAGTTATACGCTCAGAAATGATTTTCTCCATTTCAGCAGGCTTTATTTTTCCATTTCTTGCCCGATATCTATAAAATACGTCTCCAGCGGTTATGCTTTCTCCACTATGGTCTTTGAGCGCAATAACTGGCTTAATATCAGATTCATAAGCGTATATCCAGCCAACTTTTTTACGCTCTGTTACAGACACGCCATTCTCGTCGACCTTTTCAACATCAATATCAAATGTACCTGTTTCCCAGTCTATGGCGGGAGCAAAATATGAATTAATGGTTTCTGTTAACTTTTCCTGTTTTAGATTTTCCAAGTTGTTATTCTTCAACCCCAGTATGCTTCTCGGAGAATCCTCGATACCGAAAATAATGTATCCACCTGTATTATTGGCAAAGGCAGCCATGGTTTTTGCATATGCAGCTGCGCTCCCCATGTTGAACGACTTCTTGAATTCCACAGTATTGCTTTCACGACTCCTGAGCTTTCCATTTGGCGTCTTGCGAGAAAGGATTTTCATTACTTCTTGTTCATGTTCATGTTCATCCATTCAAATCCTCCAATTCCTTTCTAAGCTTCTTCAGCTCCGCATTCATTTCCATCTGCCGGTTCAGCTGCTTTTCCTTCCGGATCTTTGCCTGCAGCTTGTTTATCTGCTTCTGCAAAGCATCTCTGCGGTCGTCTCTTGCAACTGATTCCTTCAGTGATTCCTGCGACGTAGCGGCCTGCAGAACGTCTCCCGCAATCTGCCGGACGAAGTTCTCATAGACCGTGTCGATATTCAGCCCGTCAAGATACACCGGAAGTTTATCTTCGGGCATCCATTCCGTTTGATAATATCTGTCAACCTTGAACGCAGCTTTGCCACTGCCTGCGGCTTCCTTGTAGCCAATCACAGCTTTGTACTTTCCGTCATACTCCAGTACAAAGAGAATATGATACGGGATCTCCCGGTCAATCTGCTTCAGCACATTCTCGTCAAGTGTTTTTTGATTGAGCCGGATATGGAATACTTCTATCTCAGTGACATTCTTTCCTTCTGCCAGATTGACAGTTGACGGCGCAATTTTATTCGCCCAGTAAATAATTCGTATCTGGTCGACAAAGCTCCGCTTGAGTGCCGGGCTGACGGTCAGGTTATCATAAAACTTCTGTTTCGGAATTCGCTTGTTAAACTCCGTAGATTTCGGCAATCCCAGCATAGGCTCCTCCTTTACATTACCACGAGGAAGGTCACCAACTCGAAGTCGTCGATGCCTTTTACTTCCGAGAGCAGGGCGGATGTGCCGCCGCTCTTAAACAAGCTGTCGATGTCGCTTTCTTCCTTCGTATCTATGATTGAATTGATGGTATCGGAAAGCAGCGCTGACATTCCGCTCATATTCCTGCCATCGTCAGTTTCTTTATTAAACCTTGTGTAGACCTCCGCAATCGGTTCAGCTTTTCCACGGCACAGCAGCCTCATATCATCAAGCAGCTTCTTCGGATTCAGATAGTCGCAGACGATTTCACCTTCCAGACTGATATAGACCATGTAGAACGGGTGAATGCGATTCAGACTGTCAATGTTCACACCGTTGTTGCGATTCTTCAGTACGAAAAGCACTCCTTCTGGCAGGTCTTCCGTCTTCTTCACCACGGAATGCAGACCGAATGGCATGTGGTCGAGATCCGGATGCGTTTTGATGTATTCGAGAAGATCAAGTCTGAATTCATTAAGACCGAGATCCATGATGGATATCCCGCCTGACATGTCTTCCAGATCCACCACTTCGGTCTGCAACTTCTTAAGCTGTTCGCGGCGATATTCCAGGTCTCCTTTTTCTTCCGGGCTGATAGGATTGTCGTCACCAGTAGAAGTCAGAACGGATATTTTCATCCTTGCTTCAACACGGGCTTTCAGATTAATGTACTCGTCAAGCGTCAGATCCGGCCAGAAGTTCACGAGCTGGATCTGCTTGTTCCTGCTGCCGATACGGTCGATACGTCCGAACCGCTGGATAATACGCACGGGATTCCAGTGAATGTCGTAGTTGACGCAGTAGTCACAGTCCTGCAAGTTCTGGCCTTCGGAGATGCAGTCGGTCGCGATCAGGATGTCGATGTCCTTCTTGCTCCCCGGCATAAGGATGTCTCGGTCCTTGGAAACCGGCGAGAAGCAGGTCAGAATGTTGTTAAACGTAGCTTTGAAATCCTTCAGAGTCGTCTTCCCATCAACTGTTCCGCTGATCATGCCGGTATTCAGGCTGTACTTTTCCATAACATACCGGCTGACATTGTCGTACAGATACTCCGCTGTATCAGAGAATGCTGTGAAAATCAGCACCTTCTTATTGCCAGGGTTGATCGGATTCTCGATCTTCTGTGAGATGAGCTTGTAGAGCTCCTGCAGCTTCGTGTCATGTTTCGGCGTAATATCCGCAATCATGAGAATCAGAAGTTCGAGCGTATCCGCATCCTTTTGCAGCACGTCCTTCCAGCTCCTGTAATCCATATCAGCAAGGTCAATCTTCACTTTACGTCCGACAGTGAAGTAGTCGGTGTTCTGGTCCTCCATGTCGAAGTCGTCGGAATCAGATTCATACATGTCGATGTCGGCTTCTCCGCATTTCTCGTACTGAGTGATTCCTTCGATTGTCTCCATAATGAGGTTGCGGATGCGTTCCAGTGTAAGCCGGAAGGATGAGACCGAGCTTTCCAGCCGCTTAAGAAGATTGACGCTCATCAGCCTGCGGATACCTTCTTCCCGTCCAGACTGCGTCAGATTGTTTCCCTTGTGGTGTGTCAGATCAATATATTTCTGCATCTTGCTCGGAAAGATATAGGCAGAAGGCGTGTAAATCTCCAGCTGAAGCTGAGAGAGATGTTCGTATATCTCATTGTAGTTGATGGCGCTCGGAAGATCCGTCAGGCTCGGCCTAAGTGAGATTGGTTTGCGCCGTTCCGGGAACTTGCCGATCTTCTCCGTGTTGTAGTATTTCTCGATATGCTTTCGTGACCGTGCAATGGTTACAGAGTCAAGCACTTCAAAAAAATCAAAGTCCAGTCGGCGCAGCAGGTTATCCGTTGTCCGTTCCTCAGCTGGGAGCTTGCTCCAAGCGTTGAATGCGGTCTGGGCCTGGCGGAATATCTCGTCGATCGACTTTGATGTATTCAGCTTCTCATCCATCAGCTCCGGCGTTCCTTCATATGCGAGAGCAAGTTGATTCTTGAGGTCGTTAAACCGGTTATTGACTGGAGTTGCTGACAGCATGAGTACTTTCGTCTTCACTCCAGCGCGCACAACCTTATTCAGAAGTTTTAGATAGCGGTTTTCCTTCTGGTCCTCGCCGGAAAGTTCTCCGCCGTTTCGGAAGTTATGTGACTCGTCAATAACTACAAGATCATAGTTTCCCCAGTTGAGCCGGTCGAGATCAAGACCGTTTGATGTACCATGATCGCGCGAAAGATCGGTATGGAAAAGAACATCGTAGCGGAGTCTGTCTGCAGCGATGGGATTGTTGACGTAGTTATCTTTATATGTATTCCAGTTTTCTGCCAGCTTCTTCGGACAAAGTACAAGGACAGATTTATTTCTGTTTTCATAGTATTTAATGACAGCGAGAGCCGTGAAAGTTTTACCAAGACCGACACTGTCGGCCAGAATGCAGCCGTTGTACTTTTCGAGTTTGTTGATAATGGCAAGCGCTGCATCTTTCTGGAAGTCGTAGAGCATATCCCAGATTTTGCTGTTCTTAAAACCTGTCGCTTCGTTAGGTAGTACGTCCTCAGATACATCCTCCAGAAACTCACTGAATACGTTATAGAGCGTGATGAAATAAATCAATTCAGGAGAATTCTCGTTATACGCAGTCGTAATGTTTTCCAGAACAACATCAGTGACGTCCTGCAGCTTTTCTTTATCGTTCCAAAGAGAATCGAAGACCTGCAAGTACTGCGCCGCGAATGGAGTCTCGAGGCTGTTCACCATATTGTAGCTATTGTTGCCACGTTCGCATCCAATATCTACCGTCGTGAATCCGTTCAAAGGCATGTAGGCTGTTTTTTCAGTTCCGGAGTCGGTAACCATGAATCCCGCCATGTTCTCGCCGGTTGTATTTGATTTAAATGTGGCCTTTCTCCTGATCCAGTCTGCGCACTCTTTTGCGATTGCCTTCTGCGTCATTTCATTACGCAGCTTGATTTCAAATTCCGTGCCGTAAAGACTCTGCTCACGAGTGAGCCGAGGAATGTAAAACTCGCGCTTTTGCTTTTTCGTTTTCTCTGTTACAAAGGTCGGCGATGTGAAGATGAAGCGGAACTCATCAATGCTTTCGAGCTGCTTCTTCAATTCACTATAGGCATACATAGAAAAGCAAGCCGCTGCCACGGAAACCTTGCTATTCCGCTTTATCGTTTTTTCCATGTCGTCTCGAACGATGTTCGTGACATTATCAAATATCTTCATTAAGCTTGCTCGCCCTCCATATGTAATCTATTTCGTGGGCCAAGTGCCGTGGACAACCTTATCCGACTTTTCGTGTAATCTGACACCATGCCACTAGATTCCTCATCCATCTTTTTCTTTACAGCTTCCAGCACTTTCATACTCATTGCGGCGCTATCGTACCCGCAAAGCCGTATGAAGTAGTGCTCCAGAATCCGGCGCATGACATTCATTGTAGGTCGGACAGACTTCTTCATCATGAAAAGTATATGCTTCCGTTGAAGCATCAAGTTTTATCTTTGTGATCAGCGAAGTCACCTTATCCTGCATACCCGGTTCCTCCGCCCTTTACTATGGTCTATCATTCGGTGATTTATCCTTCGCGAAGCCACTCGTCCATTTTATCGGAAAAAGTCTCACCTTTTCCCCATATTTACAATATACTTTATTATACCATGGGAACTATGTAAATTTCAGAAAGCAAAAAAGCCCGGGCGGGAATTCCCACCACGGACCATCTCCCTTGCCGTACCCTTTCCTGCGAGCAAGTTTTCCTATATCTGAATGTAAATTCACTTCATAACAAAAGCGCCCCAAAAAGCTCTTTTTTCTTTCATGATTTGCAAAGTTTTACCTGCGTTGTTCAGCATATACAAATGTAGTTGTCTTCTTCCAATCGGTCACTATATCTTTAGCTTGACAGTAAAACAGGTGTTCTTTTCTTGCGCATTTGTTTCTATAATTCCCAGTTTATGCGCTTCTTCAGGCCTACGCACCTCGTAGTGCCATGGCAGATAATAGTATTTTGATTTTGTCCTTTGCAATCTCATGCCCGTGCATTGTCATGGGGCGGCTCCTTTTGGTGAGTGAGGAAGCGTTTCAGTAAAAATAGAAGGAAATAGGGGAAAGTATAAAATAAGCCATTATATCCTATATTTAAATTTCCTGCCTTTATTCCTTTCATAACCAGATAGTTACTGACGACTGGCCAGTCTCCTGCCAAGCTCAAAGGCCGCCTGCAGGTCTTTCGGAAATTGCTCGGCGTGATGGGCTTTCTTTTTTGCTTCATCCCATGATGCCATGCGGTAACGGCTGTAATCCGGCACCTGCAGGGTATCGAAGGAAGTCAGGATTTCCGTTTTTCCGTTCAGGTAATGAAAGGGCTGGAAGTATTCCTCCATGTGAGATTTATAGTGCTTATCGTAGTAGTTCTGGTCTGCATTCATGGTAAGGATCACGGCGACATCGATTTTTCCCGGAAAGGTGCTTTGATAATCATCGTAGGATAGGGCCGGGAAGGTCGAGCGGACCATAAAGGAACGGACCACGCCCGTTGGCTCCCCGAAGAAAATGGGCGAACCGATGATGATGGCATCTGCTTCATAGACTTTCTGCAGCGTTTCCGTCAAGCCGTCCCTCCAATAGCATTTCCAGGGGACGGCCATCTTTTTATTCTTACAGGCCAGACAGCTGCGGCAGTCGGTAAAGTTCAGTTTATATAAATCGACAGTCTCGGTGCTGGCTCCGGCAGAAACAGCCCCCTCCCCGGCAGATGCCAGGAGTTTGGCGGTGTTGTTGTGCATCCGGGGGCCGCCATTGAGTATGAGTATTTTTTTCATAGCAATCTCTCCTTTCCAATGATTTGTTTGTTCCTTTTTACTCATGCAGATTTTACTAAAACTCTTTTGAATCAAATGATAGGGTGCCCGGTCTTGCAGGTTTCATAATCGGACCTGCTGCTCCGGCAGGTCTGCGGCGCATAGGAAGCAAATAGCATTATCAAATAGCATTATAACATTAAATGAATGGGATTTCGCCGGCCGGCTCCCATTTTTCCCTTAAGCTGTTTTGACTCTTTTCTGTGATTTTCCATGATATACTGGAATCAGCGAAACCTCATCATACTTTTTATGCAGGTAGAAGAAAGGAAGGAAATCATGAAGACAGCCATTTACCATTCCCCTTTTGGAAATATGGAGCTTTCCTATGAGAAAGACGGGGTGATTTCTCTTCGGATGGCGGAGGAGGGGACGAAGGGGGAGGCGCCCTTCGGGCTGGCGCTGACGGTGTTTCGGGAGCTGGATGAGTATTTCCAGGGCCGAAGGAAGACTTTTGACTTTCCCTGCCGTACCCAGGGCACTGCTTTTCAGAAGAAGGTGTGGGCGGCGCTCCGGGAGATTCCCTATGGGGAAACGAGAAGTTACAGGGATATCGCCGAGGCCATCGGCCATCCGAAGGCTTACCGCGCCGTAGGCATGGCCAACAATGCCAATCCCCTTTTCATTATCATCCCCTGTCACCGTGTCATCGGCGCCGACGGGTCCCTCACCGGCTACGGCGGCGGTCTTCCCATGAAGAAGGCACTCCTGATGCTGGAGAAGAAGCATAGCATTTCATAAATACCAAAAAGGCTGTGAAGAAATGCATGAATGACATGGATACCATTCTTCTCTCCTATCATTTGATGGTGGGAGGGGAGTGGAGAAATTTTAGGCCCCATGGTACATGCAGCATAGCAGCAGGAGATCTCTCGAATCAGAGTCTCCCTGGCGCTCAAAACCCTTTGCTCTACGACTGACAGGCAGCTCCGCTCGAGATGACGATGAGGCGAGTGGCTTACTGTCATTGACCCCATAAAGACATACCAAAAGGGCTGTGAAGAAATGATTTCCATTTTTTCACAGCTCTTTTTAATTTACAGTTCACTGAAGAGGGGCACGAAAGCCATGAAGGCGGTGCATAGGAGGGTGATAAGGATTACTGTAAGAAGGGAGAGCACTGTGCCGTATCGGATCTGGGCGGAGGCGGAGAGGCCGTAGCCTATGGGGATGGCCCTGGTGGAAATGGGGAGGATGTAGGCGCAGTTGGCGGCGGCGATGGTGCCCAGGATGTAGGGGATAGGATTCAAGGAGAGGGAGGAGGCTATGCCGATGACCACGGGAATGGAAATGGAGGCGGAGGCGGTGTTGCTGGAAATTTCCGACATGAAGCAGGCGAAGAGGCAGGCCATGGCCATTACCGGAAGGCCCGGGGAGAGGTGAAGGGCGGCGATGAGGAGGGAGAGCTCCTTGATGGCGCCGGTTTCAATGACCAGTTTCCCCAGAGCCAGGCCGCTGGCAAAAAGGGCGATCATGCCCCACATGGCGTGGCTTTCAGCGTATTTCCAGGTGAGCATGGGATTTCCTTTTTCATCTTTCAGGAAGAACATGAGCATGCCCAGGAAGAGAAATACGTAGGCCGGCTTCATGGCAGGGAGGTATGGCGCAAAGAGGGGACGGAGGAAGGAGAGCAGGGTGGCGGCGGTGAAGAGAATGAGGCCTATGCGCTCGCCCCGTTTCATGGGACCGAAGGATTTATACATGGAGCGGAAATAGCCCTTCGTGCCGGGGAGGGATTTGACCGGACAGGGCAGGAAAAGAAGGAAAAGAAGGTTCATGAGGAAAATGAGGATGAGCACAGGCAGGAAACGGATGACCCAGTCGAAGTACATGAATTCATGGCCTGTCAGTTTTTCCAGATAGGAAACGGCCACCAGGTTGGCGGAGGAGCCGATGGGGGAGCCGAAGCCACCGATGCCGCTGCCCCAGCCGATGGCAAGGAGGATAGGAATGGCGGTTTGGCTGGTGCTGATATCCTTTTCCCCGGTGAAATGGAGCATGGCCACCGCAATGGGACAGAAAATGGCGGCCACCACCACGTTGGGGAGGAAAACGGAAAGAGCTGTGGAAGCCAGGAACCATACAAAAATCTGGCTCTTCATGGAGGTGCCTATGGAGCAGAGGGCTCTTACGGAAATTCGTTTGTCCAGCCCCGTGGTGGTCCAGGTCAGGCAGATGAGGTCGCTGCCCAGAAGGAGCACTGCAATCTCCGAGAAGTATTGGCTGATCACGTGATTCATGGGAATGAGGTTGAAAAGGGAATTCACGATAATAGGGATAAAGGCGGTGACGTAAATGGAAACGGGCCGGAATATCCACCACAGCGCCATCCAGAGGGCGCAGGAAAGGGCCAGGGCAGAAGACTGCTGGAAGGTGCCGGTAAGAAGAAAGGCAGCAGCGCCAAAGGCGATGGGGCCGCTTAATAGTGCAAGATTCTGTTTCATGGAAACACCTCTTTTATGGACATTAACACGCCCCTTTGGGGCGTGAGGGTTCAGGCGTCTTTCGGCGCGGTCGGGATCGGGGCCGGAACTTGGGCGGTGCTTTCCGGTATTCCCGAAGGTTGACACGCCCT
>ULXQ01003731.1_pt1 | contig 24559 bp, 17 predicted proteins | sample 1961481 | NCBI WGS metagenome assembly ULXQ01 (sample SAMEA4835843, study PRJEB28245) | human gut metagenome | biome: gut microbiome; material: fecal sample | place: Denmark | collected 2008 | reverse complement strand
CGTTTGCGGACAGCTCTCTGCCGATCACGTTGCCCCTTCCCGGCAGTCGGAATCGCATTATGCGGACAGCAGGTCCCCCGGTGCGACAGCCTGCCAACTTGCAGCAAAAGAACGATCCGAACAATGTCTTGCTTTTTTCGGACATACGGCAACCGGCTCCCCGGCAGGCAGGAAAAACAGTAACGGGACAAGATCATGCGCTCCGACTTCCGCGCACTGCTCTTCCCTGAAATTTACGCCTCATAAGACCGGAGGCAGCTCCTTCGCGGACAATACGAGCGGAATCGCAACCGCATAAAGAATAAAAAACGGGCCTCATCAAAAAGATGAGGCCCGGCGATTTCAACTGCAAACTGCGGCTATTTCGAAGTCACGACCACGTCGGACGCCTTGTTCAGCAACAACTGATAGGCCGCCGTCGCATCGCTGCCCTGCGAAAACTTGGTATAGATCGCGGTAATGTTCACCACGGAACCGTCCGCAGGTATTTTCTCGTCACGGAAACGGCAATAACCGCTCGAACGTACGACATAATTGCCTGCGAGGGTGTTGATGTCGCCATAGGTGAACCAGGCAGAGCCATAATAGAACGTACTCTCGTGCGTAAGCTCATCGACCCGCTTCGTCGCCCAGGTAGCCCAATCGTTGATATCGGTCCAACCCGGAGAATTCACATCGTAGGAGGTACTGTTGGCGAAGTAGTTGGGGAATGTATTTTTATACCCCCAGCCGGCCTTGCCGAACTTGCTTTCCAACCCTTCGAAACGGATCAAACGCCCCAGCGACTCATCCGTCAGCGTCGAATAGGAAGCGGGAGTAACCACCAAAGTATCGGCCGCCGTCAAGCCGATCAATTCGCCGAGCTTGACATGCTCTTCCAAGGTATTGCGATCCTCCATGTTACCGTTCGCATAATCGGAATTGGTCGATGCGACACCCACGCTGAGCATCGTGCGGTAATTTCCCAGCACCAGACCCTGCAAACGGATATAAACCAGGCGACCGGGAGCATAGGTAATGTAATATCCCGAAGTCACTTTGATTTCAATGGCCGACTGGCAGCTTTCATCGTACAGGTACATCGACTTATAGACGTTACCGGCCTGGTCGCTGGAAATGACTTTGCCCCGAATCACCAGGTCGTCGGTAATGGTCAGCGACTGGCCGATACCGCTGGTCCCGGGATAAGCCTCCTCGAAAATATCCTTCAGCTCCTTGATCGAAATGATTTTACTGTCGCTGAAGTCCGCATCCGTCCATACCTTCGCAGGAGCCGGCGTATCGAAATCGTTATAACAGCCGACGAAGAACAAACTTGCTGTCACCGCCAGAAATATGGTTGCTATTCTATTCATATTCTTCACAATATTAATTCGTTAAGCCGTTAGAAACGGAAATAGACATTCAGGTAGTAAGTCGTGCCGAACAGGTAGAAATACTTGGGAGCGAACTTCTGGTAGGAAGTGATCTCCTTGCCGGTCTTAATGCCCTGCACACGCATCTGCTCATAACCGCCGGTCTTGATATTTTGGTTGTTCAGGATGTTATTCACCTGCAAACTGAAGCCGAGCGTATAACGACGCTGAATGTAGAAATTCTTACCGATGCTCGCACTCAAGGTGTAGGCCGAATCGAACTTCTCCTGACTGCGCAGCTCCCGGATCTGTTCGTCCGTCATCGTAGGCAACAACACCTCGTCCGTACGGTAAAGCGGGTTCATCGACAGATACATATTGTTGTAATAGTTCAGATCGATCGATGCGTAGATGTTATGAGGACCGCGGTACGACAAACCGATATTCATTGCCGTCTGCGGAGTGCTCTCCACGCGCATATCCTTCCAATAGACCGTACCGGAGTTCAGCGGCTCGGCGCTGTTGTCGGCAATCTGCACGTAATTGGGATTCGACGTGTAAGTGTACTGACCCCAACTGATCGCACCGTTCAAAGACAAACCGTTGTAGATCGGAATCGAAGCGGCGACTTCCAGACCGAAATACTGCTCGTCGATACCGCTCAAGGCGAAATTGGTATAGGTCTTCAGCACGTCATCGTAGAAGGAGATCACCTTCGAACGGTCGTTCACCTTCGTATAATAACCGGAAACACGGAGTTTATAATCGCCGTAACGCAGGTTGTACGAAGCGTCGATGCCGTAAACCTTCTCCGTCGTAAGCCCCGGAGTTACCGAATTACGCGTACGGGGCGAAACGAAGGCCGACTGGAACGCAGGAGCATTCTGCATCGCCACGGCGTTGAGTTCGAAAGTATGGTTGGCATTGATGACATAATCGAAATTACCTTTGGCCTTATATACGAAATATTCGAGTTTCTCCGATTTGCCCTTCGAATTATCCGGGAAGAGACCCTTGCGCCAAAGACCTTCGCGCCACATCGAAAGTCCGCCGAGCTCGGCGCCCAACTTCATGCCGAAACCGCCGAAACGGGTGGCATAAGTAGCCCATACACCGCCGGAACGCAGATGCGCCTTGTAGTTGTAGCTGAACTTGTCGCCCTCTCTGACGGCTCTTGCATGACCGTACTGGTTATAATAATCCATATCGTTCTGCGCCATGATCGGATCGCCGAAGTCGCGCTGTGCGAATTTATCGACGTCCACGTAATAGTCGCCGCCGAGCAGATCCTTCACCTCGTCGTAGTACCACGTGCGGTTGATGCGGACGTTGGCTCCGGCCGTCAGACGGGAGTTATCCTTATAGATTCGGCTGATCTGCGCGGCGAGGTTCCAGTCCAACTGGTCGGTATGGCGCTCCTCGATGATATAGTTCGAACGGGCGCCGGGACCGTATATCGCTTCATCCTCGGCATTGCGGAAATTCATGTTGGTCTGGTACATTTCGTCCCAGTCGAAGTGGCGGATATTACCCACGTTGCGCATCCACTGATCCGCCAGACTGGCCGCAGCCATCGAAGCGGCCTCCAGGTCGGTAGCGTTCAGCAACTTGTAGCTCGGCATATAGCGGTAATAATCGGGACGGGGGTCTGCACCGTCGTACCACGTCAGCGCCGAATAACCGTTCTTACCGAAACGGAACGAAGTGGCCAGGTTGAACTGGGTATGCTCATTGGGATCGAACGTATAGTTGATCATAGCGATCGGCTCGTGGCTGTTACGCACGCGCGCATTACGCATCTTGCCGTCCTGGTAGCCCCAGTTGGGGTTGTAATAGTTGTTGCCGACCAGATCGTAAGCCTCCTGCGTGGAAGCCTGCTGCGCACCGCGCTCGGTGGGAGCACCCATAATCGTGAAGCCCAACCGGTGACGCGAATTGAAAATCTTCTCGGCCGAAGCGAAATATCCGTAGGAGTTGTAATAGACGCCGTCCACGTAGGAGTTGCCGCCCTGACGGGTAGATACCGACAACGCATAGGACCAGCCGTTGTCCAGCAGACCCGAACCATAGGTCACCATGGCACGGAAGCGATACATCGAATTGGCGTTCACCAGACTCACGCGAAGTCCCTGGCGCACCTGCGAAGCACGGGCGTTGATGTTGGTCGTACCGCCGATGCTACCCACGCCGTAATCCGACATGACCGAACCGTTGGTGATCTCCTGGTTGCGCGTAGCGTCGTTCAGACCGCTCCACAACGACCAGGGCGTATAGCCCGTCATAGCGTCGTTGAAGCGAATACCGTTCAAGTAAACGTCCGAATACTGCGAATCGTAACCGCGCACGTTGAAACGCATCTCGCTGAACCGGTAGGAAGCGATGTTGTTAAAAACGTCCTTCGAAGCCGAAAGGGACGAAGGCAGCGACTGCGCATCGTTGCCGCTCTCGGTGTCGAACTCTGCGAAGATCGAATCGTCCATTACGGTCGAAAGCACTTCGGGGACCAGAATCACCGTATTGATGTCGCGCACCATCTTGTCCACGCGCACCACGAGCGTCAAAGGCTCGAATTCGGGAGCCTCGAACTGCAACGTATATTCGCCGGGCTCGACATTCTCGATCACGAAACCACCTCGGCCGTCGGTCGTGGCAGTCATTTCACCGGGAGTGACCGAAACCTTCACCCCGTCCACCGCGACACGTCCCTCGCGGGAAACGACCTTACCCTTGATACCGCCGCTCTGAGCGAACGCGGTCAGCGACATCAGGGTAAATACAAAAATTAGTAAACTTTTTATTTTCATATCCTTTCAAGTTAAGGTATTTATTTACCGATGTAGATATAAACGGGGAAGTGGTCGCTGTAACCGCCCTGGAAATTGTTTCCGACGTACGTGCGCAAAGGATAGCCTTTGAACTGCCCCTCCCGCTGGATCATATAGTTACGCTTGAAGACATTCCCGTAGTACTTCGATCCCGGAGCCCGTACCAGACGCAACTCGCCGGGCTTCGCATTGACCAGGTTTTCCGACACTACGATATTGTCGAAGAGATTCCAGGCGTCGCCGTAAGCCAGCGTTCCCATACCGGCACGAAGCACGGCGTGGAACGGACTGAAGAAATCGCCCGGCTGAAGATCCTTGACCTTGGGTTTGGCATTCAGCCCCTCCAACATGCTCGGATCGGTCGGATCGTCGTTGAAGTCGCCCATCGCCACGATCTTGGTCGCAGGATTGACCTTCAGGACAGAGTCGGCGATTCGACGCATCTGCTCGCCGACGGCGATACGCTTGAACTCCGAAGCGTCCTTGCCGCCCAGACGCGAAGGCCAGTGAGCCACCATGAAGAAGAACGGTTCGCCGTCGATCGTACCCCACATGGTCGAAATATCGCGGGTTTTGAAATTCGGAAGCGAAGGAATCTGCGTGCGGATCGGTGCGCTACCCTCCAGCTTGAAGACATCGGGACGGTACATAAAAGCGACGTCCACACCGCGAGCTTCGGGAGAGTCGTAGTGCGAAATCCGGTAATTGCCCGGAGCCATCTTCGGCGTAGCGATGATATCTTCGAGCACCGAGCGGTTCTCCACCTCCGATACGCCGATCACGATCGGATAATCCTTATCGATACCGGCAATATCGAAAAGCACCTTTTCGGTATTGCCCAACTTCTTCGCATACTTGACAGAATTCCATTTTTTAGGTCCTTCCGGTGTGAATTCGTCGTCATTGACCTCAGGATCGTTGATCGTATCGAAAAAGTTCTCCAAGTTGTAAAAGACCACCTTGTACGGTTTCTGCGCGAAACAGCAGGCTGCGAACAGTAAGGCCAGTAGTCCTGTAAAAATCAGTCGTTTTTTCATAAGTCAAATTAGTTTTGGATTCCCCATTGGCTCGGAGAGTTTTGTGCCTTTACGGATTCCGCAGCCGACTCGGGAATATTGGGAAAGAACGTAAAGCCGGTCTTCTTTTCAATCTCCGCCACGCTCATGCAAATGGACGCAGGCGGCTGAATATCGCCGTAGCTCTTCTGATCCACCCAAAATCCGATCGTCTTCAATTCATCGGCCGAACAATCCGCGATGCGTTTACCGGTCGTACCGGTGCGCGTGCGAAGCAATACCTTGAAATAATTCGTCGGGACCGGACAAACTTTCCCGTCACGGTCGGTCGTCGTCGTATTGGTATTGGCATAATAGCAACCGGTCACCACATAAAGCGTGTCGTTGCATATCTGCGCACGCACCTTGGCTTCGAGATTGGCCCACATATCCTGGTTGAGCCGGTTGAGCTGCGGCGTCATATTGGTCGCATAAAACGTCTGGAGATTCAACTCCCGCGTAGCCGTACGGTCCGCCGAAGGGAGCTGATGTCCCCGGTCGTAACTGCCCCGATAGGAACCGGCCACGAGGTTGGGCTGCCAGGAATAATCGACCTTCGGATCGTACTGAAAATCGTCGGTACGGTCTATCGACCCCCTATATACCGAATGCAGCGGATAAGCCACCCAATGCGCCACATGGAGCGTTTTGTCGTAGCAGAACGAATAGTTGCGCACGGTGCGGTTATTGAGCGAAGCGAAGTGGCTGACGTAAATAAAATTCTCATCAGTCTTTTTTTCCGGCAGCTCCGCCCAAGCCGTCGCATGCCCCTCGTCGTAGGGATCGTTGGTCGAAGAGGCCGAAAACTGCGTCAGCACGAGCACCTGCGGCTCACCGCCGAAAAATTGGAATTCGATGGTCGCCGAACGTTCCCCGCTCCCGGTATTCCGCGTATAATAAACGTCCAGGATATTGCTGATGTTCGAACTCTGTACGGTGCCCTCCTTCACGAGGACCGTCGGATCGTTGAGCCTGAACGAGCACCAAGCACCTCCGTCCTTGATTTCGGCACGCCATCCGGCGCCGACAGGTCCCTCAATCTGTATGGCGGCCGAACCCTCCGCAGCTCCGACCGTCGAAGAGGTCCGCCATACGGCAGAACCCCAAAAATCGTCCGTATCGTCGCCGCAAGCTACGACAGAGAGCGCAATCATCGTCAGGAACAGCCATTTCCATCCCTTCTCACAATATCTGAACATCGACATCATCGGTAAACTATAAAAAACTATCCGAGAAACCAAACTCTTGGAGGGGATGATCCCTCCAAGAGTCGGTATCCAGCATATTAAAAACTATTTGGTAATCTCGAACGATTCGATATACAAGGCTCCGACCTTATTATTGTCGAGCACAAAGGAATCAGCACCCAAACCGGCCAGATCGTACTCATGTACATACTCTCTGTAACCGCTCTTATCCGTGTATGTTTCCACAGGAGTTTGAGCAGCCCCGGCAACGGTCATCGTATATCCCGGGTTGTAGTAGCTGCCACTCTTATTCGGATACGACCGGAAAACGATCTTGATCTTCGACATCCCGTCGATCGGCGTCACGTTTTGCAGCTTCGCCTGTTTAGCCGCATCGGAGTCATTACCCTGCATCTGAATGATCGAGCCGTTGGAAGCGGGCGATTCACAGATTTTCACACCCGTGAACTCGATACCGCCAACGGTCCAACTAACCCAAGTACTGGGCGTAGCGACAACCTGCGAACCGTAACCATTGGTCGGGAGATCCGCATTATCCGCCTTAATATCCGTGATCGAGAACGCAACGACCTCACCGGTTCCTCCGCCGCCGGCACCGAGCAATGTAACAGGCACATCCTTGCTGTTACCGTTAGCCAACGTGATGGTCAGCGTCTGATTAACGGGCTGCGTACCGGTATTCGGATCGGCTTTGACCGTCACGGTCAGGCCATCGACCGTAGCGCTCAGGGGGGGGGTCAGTCCGCTTACGCTAAGTTGGTTGTCACCCTGGTTGATAACAGAAACCGTGAGCGTCTTCTCGCCTCCCGCTGCCTCGAAGGAGAGGCTGGCCGGAGTTACCCCCGTAATCATCGGGGTCGAGCTGTCGCTGAAAGCGGCCACGTCGTCCAGATTGCGCGGAACGAGCTGGGAATTATTCTTATATACGGCAGCCAGACCGGAGATATTACCCGTAGCGGCCTTGTAAGGAACATCGAGGAACACGCTCGGGTTCTTTTCATCGCTCTGCTTGCAGAATACGGTGAAATTGGCTCCATCGGCAGTGAAAGTATGCGAAGAGAGTGCGCTGGCGCTCGCCCAAACACCTGCCTGGGCAACCGACGCATTGGCGATCGTCACGGCCATACCCTGATATTTCGCCAGATCCGCAGCAGCGATCGTCGCCGTGGGAATCGAAGTCACCGTACCGGTCTTCTCGACCTTGCACCAGGTCGCGTTCTTGTCGCCGGTCACTTCGTACATACCGTTGTAATTCTCCACCTTAGCAAGCCCTTTATAGAGGGTTACGCGCACCTTGTCGCCTTTGTTCAGACCAAGTGTCGAAGGTTCTACCTGACTGCCGTAGAGCGTGATGCCGTTACCGGCCTCCGTCGCATTCTCGGTAGCGAGGATCAGGTTGTTGAAGGTATAATTGGCACCGGCCACATCGTTCATCACCACAGCGTCCAGATAGCGATCTGCATTGGCATCCACCGGAGCCTCCGTATCAGTCATCTGTGCGATCAGCTCGGGAATGGTAATGGCCGTAGCCTCACCCGGATCGGGCGGCACCACACCGCCTTCGAGATCGACCTCCTGACCGCCGTTGCCCTCGACGAGTTGTACGTCATCGATTGCGAATACCGACGCCAGATCAGCCGTGAAACGGATCGAAAGCTGGCTGACAGCCTCCTTGAGCGTGAAATCTACGGCGAACTGGACCCAGTAAGGATCGGTCGTATCGCTGCCGCCGATCTTCTCGTAAGTCAGATTGCCCGACCAGTCGGTTCCGTTACCTACGGCAACGTGGAACGATTCGGGTTTGAAAATGTTGTCGTAAGTACCGCCGTTACTCTGCGAATAAGCACCGCCGAAGATGATCCGGTAGTTGGTCTTGCCCGCAGGCATCGTAATAGTGTTGATGTCGAAAGTCGCAGGTGCCGAACCGAAGAAAATCTTGTTCGAACCCGAAGCACCGTCGTAACCGCCGCTGAGCTTACCGGAAGTACGCACCGATACGTTCGCAGAGGTATAGGTCACCGTCGAATTACCCGTACCGGAAGCATTCTGCCATGCATCGGTCTGATCGAGGAACGGCCATTTATTATCAACCTTCTCGGCAGGCGTCTTGTCGAAATTGTTCTCGTAAATCGCATCGCCGCTCGGATCGGGAGGCACGACACCGCCGCCCGCCAGGTCGATCTCCTCGCCGCCGTTACCGGTCATCAGCGTGATATCGTCCAGACGGAACTTCGAAGATGCTTTCGCCTCGAACTTGATGTAAAGCGTCGAAGTCGCATTCTTGAGCGTAAAGTTCTTGGTTGCAAATACCCAGTAAGGATCGACCTGATCACCGTCGTTTACCTCGTAAGACAGCGGAGTATAGTCCGTTCCGTTCGCACTGAGATAAACCACGAAGTTGTCCTTGTTGAAATTATTGTCATTGTTATCACCGTCGTAATACTGTCCGCCGAAAGTCAGCTTCAGATTGGTCTGGTCGGAGGCGAGCGTTATGTCTTTAACCGTAAAGGTTGCCGGAGCCGAGCCGAAGAAGATCACGTTCGGGCCCGAAGCACCGTCATAAGCACCCGCGCTGCTCTTGCCGGAAGAACGAATCGAGGTGTTCGTACCCTCGTAAGAAACCTTCGAAGCACCCTCACCGGTGGTGTTCCAACCCGTGTAAGCCGAAACCAGAGGCTTATCATCAACGGCTTCGTTACCCGCCGTCTCGTTGAAAATAATCGTCGGCGGCACTACTTCGCCCTGAAGTACATTGACATCCTTCTGAATCAATGCGCCGTAGGAGTTGTAAACCTCGAAAGTCACTTTGGCAGACTGACCGATGTTCGAAGCGGGCACCGTAACGGTCACGGCAGCATCGCCCTCGCCTTCGGTAGCCGAAAGGCGCACCCAAGTCTGTTCGTCCTCGACGATAGCACGCCAGGGACGGTTCGTTTCAACGATAAAAGTACCGTTGTACTCATCTGCGGGCTGTCCCTCCGCATCGAACGTCAGGTTCTCCGGCGTGACGTTCAGATAGGGAGCGCCCATGTCGTCATTGTCGTCGGTACATCCCGCGAACACCGCCACGGCGAACACGGTCAATGCACTGAAGAGCAATTTCCAAATGCTACTCTTTTTCATAAACAATTAAATTTTAGAGTGATATAAAAATAGGTTAAAAATAACTTCGTCGTCTTGCATATTTACTCAGGCCACTTATTCTTAAACTTTTTGTAAAAATACTATTTTTTCCTGTTTCGACAATAATTCGAACACTATTTTCGTATTACAATCCCGTTAAATCAAATATAACGACACATCGGATTTTTATTTCGTATCAAAAAACCCACCAAACCGTATTCTTTCCCGGCAAAATAAACACAAAAGGCGTGCAGTTTTGACCGCACGCCTTTTTTCCGAGAAATACGTCCGGTCAGCGAATCCGGTCGAGCGACCGCACCAGCTTTTCGTCCCGGAAGATCGCCCGCAAAGCCAGCAAGTCGAAAACCAGGCAGACCAACGGGAAAACGAGCGAAATTTTAAGAGTATGGGAGTAAAATTCACTGTCCGCGAAGTAACGGTTGCAAAGGTAGAAATAGATTCCCATCATCGCCCCGGCACCGATGAGGAGCACCAACTCGACGGCACATAACCGGATCTGCACCAGACGGCGCTTGAAAAGGAAAATCGTCACCAGCGGCACCAGACAGGCGGCAACCAGAACAACCCCCAGATACACCGTCGGCAGCAACGTGATGCCGGCGGCATCCTTCAGGCCGAAAGCGGTCAGCGTACAAGTGTCCGCCCCAACGGTGAAATCGACCAGCGGCAGCCACAAGGCCAATCCCGTCAGTACGACGACCAGCAACAGATACAGAGTCTGAATACGTTGAATCATATAACTTCTATTTTGTTTATGCGAACCTCTTCGAATCCTGCCGAAAATCGCAGGCTCTGCGAGGTTTATTGATTATCCAATGTTTTTTCGATCAGGTATTTATTACGGTCTGCGGCATTCCGGTCGATCAACTCGCCCAGGAATCCCGCCAGGAATAACTGCACGCCGAGCACGACAGCCAGCAGTGAAAGATAGAAAAGCGGCTGGTCCGTTACGGCCCGCACAGGCAGATCGTGGCACTGTTTATACAACTTGGCACCGATCACCCACGCCGTCGTACAGCCGCCGAAAAGGAACATCAACGTTCCCAGGCTGCCGAAAAAGTACATCGGCGAACGACCGAAACGCGAGAGAAACGAAACCGTAATGAGGTCCAGATACCCTTTCACCATCCGCTCCATACCGAATTTCGAATGACCGTACTTGCGGGCGCGATGCTCGACGACCTTCTCGCCGATCCGCTTGAATCCGGCCTGTTTGGCCAGAATCGGGATATAACGGTGCATCTCGCCATAGACTTCGATCGCCTTGACCACCCGGCGGCGGTAGGCCTTCAGTCCGCAGTTGAAATCATGCAGTCGGATTCCCGAAACGATGCGGGCCGTCCAGTTGAAAAACTTGCTCGGCCACCGCTTCCCCGCCGGGTCGTGACGCTTCTTTTTCCAGCCCGACACCAGATCGTACCCCTCGTCGAGGACCATATGCCGCAGAGCCGGAATCTCGTCCGGCGAGTCCTGCAAGTCGGCGTCCATCGTGAAAACCACCTCGCCGCGTGCTTCGGCGAAACCGCAATACAGAGCGGCGGATTTGCCGTAGTTGCGAGCGAACTTGATCCCCCGCACCGCCGCAAACCGCTCGTGCAGACTCTCGATCACGCGCCACGAACCATCGCCGGAACCGTCGTCCACCAGGATCACCTCGTAGGACAAACCCTCGCCGCGAGCTACGCGGTCGATCCATTCGACCAGCTCCGGCAGGGACTCTTCCTCGTTGTAAAGCGGAACGACGACCGATATGTCGAGCGTAGCATCCATCGTTCTTCTACTCTTCGGATTGAGGACCGAAAGGCCGGGGTGCACGCGCCAGGATACCGGCCAAAATAAGCCCCAGGACGAGGCCGACGATCAGGTTGCCCCAGATCGAAGCCCATACGGTAGCCAGAATGGAAGGCTCCGGCGCCTCCTGTATGGTTTTCAGCATTTCGGCGAATACGCCCTCCATCGACGCAGGAAGTTTTCCGTCCTCGGCGAACCGGATCAATGCGGAAGTATATCGGTCGATATACTCCGAATATCCGATGAAAACACTGCGATAGAGGTATTCTACCACCCCCTTGATCATGGCCGACGCCAGGATCAGAGCCAGAATAAAACCCAAGCCGTGGCCGAAAGGAAATCCCTGTTCCTGACCGTACTGCTCGCGGCGACGCTTGGCGAAACGGTATAGCAACACGATATATACGACTGCGGCCAAGACCCATACCAGCCCCATCGTTGAAAACCACCCCGACAACATCAGGGACTGCTCGATAACGAAAGCTACGGACATGACCAGTCCGATGATCGCTCCGTACTTGCAGACCTCGTTCCAGAATTTGAATTTTGTCATTCTTCTTCTATTTTTAGCATATGTTTATTCCCGCAATACACCTTTACCTTCCCGCAAAATCTCCGGCTCACCGCCCGTCAGATCTACGACGGTCGTCGGCACCGCATCGCCCGCACCTCCATCGATCACCAGCTCTACGTCCCGGCCGTACCGCTCATGGATCAACTCCGGATCGGTCATATATTCGGTCTCCTCGTCATCCAGCACGGAAGAGGTCAGCAGCGGAGCTCCCAACCGCTCGACGATGGCCCGAGGAATCGAATTGTCCGGAATGCGGATCCCAATGGTACGGCGCCGTTCGAGCGCCTTGTGCGGCATACGCGACGATGCATCCAGCAGGAAGGTGAAAGGCCCCGGCAGATTTTGTTTCAGCAACCGGAACTGAGCGTTATCCACCCGGCAATAATCGGCAATCTGCCCGAGCGAATCGAACACGACGGAAAACGTCGTGAGATCCTTCCCCTTGATCCGGCGCAGCCGCTCGACGGCCTTCGCCGAACGGATCGAGCAGCCGAAGGCATAGACGCTGTCGGTCGGATAGATCACCACGCCGTCCCTTTCGAGCAGGTTCACCACCCGGTCGATCTCCTTCTCGGAAGGATTCTCGGTATAGATTTTAACCAACATAGGGAGGGCAAATATAGACAAATTATTTAATATTCCGACGATTCAACTCCGCACTATAAGCCCGGGCATTAGCCAGATGTTCGCCGTACGTGCGGGCGAAACTGTGATAACCGTCGAAAGTCGGGCGGGCACAGAAGAAGAGATAGTCGTGGTTCTCGAAGTTCAGCACCCCATCGATCGCAGCGACCGAAGGCATCGCGATCGGCGACGGCGGCAGCCCCTTGTTCAGGTAGGTGTTATACGGCGAAGGGGTTCTCAAGTGCTTGTGCAGAATCCGGCGAAGCGAAAAATCCTGCAGCGCATATTTGACCGTCGGATCTGCCTGCAGGGGCATCCCTTTCCGCAGGCGGTTGATATAGACTCCCGCCACACGGGGCATTTCGTCGGCCTTGTTGGTCTCTTCGGTGACGATCGAAGCCAGCGTCATCACCTCGTCCCGGCTCAAACCGCTGCGTCGGCGGGCGGCATCCCGCTCCGGAGTCCAGAAACGGTCGTACTCCTTGCGCATGCGGCGCACGAAATCCTCGGGCGAAACCGTCCAATAAAATTCATAAGTATTGGGGATAAAGATCGAAAAGAGCTGCAGGCTGTCGGTCCCGACCTCCCGGGCGAGCTGCGGGTCGGTCAGCGCCCGCATCAGCTCCGCAGAATCGGCATCGAGCTGGCGGGCCAGCCGCGAAGCGAGAAAAGCGCGGGTACAGGCATAGTTGAGCGTAACGCGCACGGGCGTCTGCATCCCCAGTTTGAGCATCCGGGCGATTTCGACGACGTTCATTCCCGGTTCCAGTACGTAGTGCCCCGGTTTGAAGGAGCGCTCCAGCTCCAGACGGCCGGCATACCGGTCAAAAGCCCAGTGATGGTCCGTACGGGGACGCAGAGAGTCGAGCAGCCCCGGGTAGTCCGTGCGGGCGCTTATATAAAGGTCGCTCCGCTCCCGGACGGCATCTCCGAAAAACTGAAAGATGAAAACCAAAGCCACCGTTGCCCCGACTGCAACCGCAGCAATAAACACGACAAGCAATCTTTTTTTCGCCGTCATTCTCTTCATTCATTAACTCTCCCCGCACCGCCCTCCGAGACACATCCAGGCAGCCTTTTCGGCATCCGGCTCTCGAAAAACAGCGACAAAATCGCAGATAGTTCCTTTTTTCTTTGCAAAGATACAAAAAATTCGTACTTTTGTGCTGGGGTAAGTCTTATACGACCAGCTCCCACAGACTCCCCCAGGTGAGGAATCAAGCAAGGGTATGTGGTCGTAGCGGTGCGATATAAGTAGCTTACCCTTTTTTTGTGTACCCGCCCATTTCCGGCCGACTTCAAAAACCGTCGATACCAATTCAGGGAACAATCATAAGCAATACCGGGAAATACATATTTCCCGGTATTGCTGTATTCCTTTCGTTTCAGCATCGAATCGAGCAACGAAACCTCTGCGGGACAAATATTATAATACGAATAATATTCAGCGCTGCAAATATCCGACTTACTAAAAATCAATTGATTTTCGGCAAAAAACGATCAGTTGTTAGCCAGCGCGATCGCAGCGATCGCCTCCACCACGACCGGACAGCGCAAGGCGATGCAGGCGTCGTGCCGCCCTTTGACGACGAACTCTTCCATCCGTCCCGTCGCAAAATTGAACGTATATTGTTTCTTCGCGATGCTGGAAGTAGGTTTGACAGCGACGCGGAACACCACGGGATTGCCGTTCGAGATACCGCCGTTGATTCCGCCCGCCCCGTTGGTAGCGGTTTTTCCCTCTCCGTTCACAAAACAGTCGTTATGCTCCGAACCTTTCATACGGGCTGCGGCGAATCCGTCGCCGAACTCGATGCCCCGCACCGCCGGAATCGAAAATGCCAGGTGAGCCAATTGCGATTCGAGCGAATCGAAGAACGGCTCGCCCAATCCGACGGGCACCTTGTCGCAGGTACACTCGATGACCCCGCCTACGGAATCCAACTCCCGGAGCGTGCGGTCGATCAGCTCGTCCCAGAGCGTCGGGGCACCCTCGGCGCCCAACTCCCTCCCCGGCTCGCAATTCAGCCGCTCGCGGGGAATACCGCCCAGCTCGGTGATCCGGGCCCGGATTTCGATCGGGCCGATCATCTTCTTGGCCACGACTCCGGCCGCCACCAGCGTCAGCGTCAGCCGCCCCGAAAAATGGCCGCCGCCCCGCAGATCGTTGAAGGCACGGTATTTCCGTTCCGCCACGAAATCGGCATGGCCCGGACGGGGCGTCGCGCGAAAGTCCGAATAGTCGCCCGAACGGGTATTGCTGTTGCGGAATACGATCGTGAGCGGAGCACCCGTAGTGTGCCCGTCGCAGACGCCGCTTACGATCTCCGGCAAATCGCTCTCCTTGCGGGGCGTGCTTCCCTTCGCACCGCTGCGGCGACGGTCGAGATCCGCGAGGAAATCCTCGCGCGAAAGCGGCATGCCCGCAGGCACGCCGTCGAGCACCACGCCGATCAGCGGACCGTGCGACTCCCCGAAAATCGAGAGTCTGAATTTTGTTCCGTATGAATTCATAGCCAATTAAATTTCTTCGAGTTTACTTCAGTCGTCCGGCCCGTTCATCGTTTCCGCGCTTCGCCGCACGGAAAGCGTTCTTTCCGCCGGAACGGAAATACCATCTGCCCGCCCCGCTACTCCTGCCGGGCGAGCAGATCGAGGAACGAAGGAAACGACTTGTCGATGCACTTCACGTCGTCCAGCCGCACCGGCTCCGGCGTGAACAACCCGGCGACGATCAGGCTCATGGCAATCCGGTGGTCGTTGTGCGAACGGACATCTCCTCCATGCAACGGCCCGCCCGTAACGAACATCTCGTCGCCCCGGATGTCGATCCGCGCCCCCAGCGTCCGGAACTCGGCATAGATCGTTTCGGCCCGATTGCTCTCCTTCTGCGTCAGACGTCCGACACCCGCGATACGGCTCGTACCGTCGCAATGGGCAGCCAGCACCGCAAGGATCGGGAACAGATCGGGGCAATGCGTGGCATCGACCTCGAAAGCCTTCAGCCGCCGGCCGGTCGCAGTAACGGAGATGTTCTGCAAATCTCCCGGCATATCGCCCCTTGCGGATGCGTCCGCAGGCGCGACGCTCACATCGGCACCGCACGAACGCAAGATGTCGAGTATCTTTTCATCGGCCTGCAGCGAATCGAGCCGCATATTGCGCAGCGTAATTCCCTCGGTCCGCCCCAGCGACGAAGCGACGGCTCCGGCCACCGCGAAATAGGCGGCAGAACTCCAATCCGCCTCCAGGAAGACGTCCGAAGGACGGTACTCCTGCCTGCCCGGTACCGAAAATACGATTTTCGAAGGCGTCCCGCCACACACCCCGTCGTAAAACGCCTCCCTGTTGAGTCGGACACCGAACCGAGTCAGCGTCCGCAAAGTAAGCTCCAGGTAGGGAATGCTCGACGGCTCGGTTACCGTCAGCACGGTCGCATCCTGCAACAACGGCAAAGTCATCAGGAAACCCGATACGGTCTGCGAACTCTCCCGCCCCGAAAAGGAGATCTCACGACGGGTAATACCGCCCTCGATCCGAAACGGAAGATACCCCTCCTCACGGGCAGAACAATGCACGCCGGCTTCGCGCAGTGCGGCGACCGCCTCGTGCAGATTGCGCTTCAGAATACTGCCATGCCCGGAAATTTCCACCGGGGCACCGCCGTTCAAAGCGGAAATATGGGATGCCAGCGGAGTCAACAGCCGCGTGAGCAGCCCCGATTCGCCGGTTTCGATCTTCGTGCAACGTCCCAAGCGCTCCGCTCCGACACCCTCGATATGCAGCGTCGTACCGTCCGACGCAATCCGGCAGCCCATACCCCGGATGACCTCGACGGCTCCGACTATATCGTTGCAAGGGGCGTAATTGGCGAGCCGGCTCTCTCCCGCAGCCAGCGCAGCAGCCAGCACAGCCCGCTGGGCCACGCTCTTGGAACAAGGAACGGCAACCGTCGTCCGACGGAACTCGCGAAATCCCTCGAAAGGATAATTTTCGGCCGAAAGCAGCCGCTCCATCTCCTCGCGGGTATATTGCCCCGACGCCGTGGCGTTGGATGCTCCAGCTGAAACATAAGTATATGGCGCACCGAGCTTCAGGCAGAGCAGACGGGTGAATTTCCCGGCTTCGCCCATCGAAAAAGCGACCAACTGCGGACGCTCCGCAGCGGCGGCACCCTCGAAAAGCGCTCCGTCGGCTTGCAGGTCATACAAACGCATCGTACGGGCAGCATCCGAAATATTCCAGGCCGTCGTGACGATTTTCACCAGATCGGCCCCCTTCGTGCGACACAGCCGGGCGATCCCCTTCAGCTCGTCGAGGGAGGGAGTTCCCTCGAAATCGTGGAACGAAACGATCAGCCAGCACCCGTACTCGCGGGCAAGCGTACGAACGTATTCCAGATGCTCGTCGGGCGCTTCGATCTCTATATCGACATAACGCGCCCCTCTGCGGATCGCCGCCGCGAGCTGCTCGCGGGCGAACGCCTCGGAAGAGTTCGCAATCCGGCAGGTGGCAATCAGGTTCGGCCGAATCTCCACGAGCCGCTCGACCTCTTCGACCGAAAGACGGCAAAGGTCCGCCCGGAGTTCGGCCATCTCACACGATTCGAGGATCGCCCGGCAATCCCCGAAACTCTTTTCCTGTACGCTAACGCAGATCACGGGCGACCTCCTCCAACTGTTTTAATGGAATCGCACGATCCACCACCTCCCCCACCGCACGAGGCAGGATGAAATGAATGGCATCGCCCTCCACCTTCTTATCTTTTTCCAACGCTTCCAGCAAAACACCGATAGCTACGGGCGACTGGGTGGGAAGCCCGACCTTCTTCAAATCCTCCGCCAGACCGACCGCCAGTCCCGCCGGGGCGAGTCCCAGCCGTTCGGACACCCCGGCAGCCAGCACCAGACCGATCGCCACGGCTTCGCCGTGCATGATCGGACAATTTTTCTCGATGGCGTGAGCGAAGGTATGCCCCAGATTCAGCAAGCGCCGCTCCCCCTTCTCGAAAGCATCCCGCTCCACTACGGCACACTTGTATAACGCCGTTTTGCGAATGATTTCGGTAAGCTCCTCTTGCCCGTACACACATTCGCCCCCGCAACAGGTTCCCGCTTTCCGCAAGTGGGCCTCCATCCGGGCGAAATAATCCACGGCCTTGCGATAGTATTCCGCATCGAACAGGATGAAAGTCTTCAGGACTTCGGCGATTCCGGCCCGGAACTCCCGGGGCGAAAGCGTCCGCAGCGCATCGGTGCAGATATAGATCCATTCAGGCTGGGTGATCGTACCGACCATATTCTTATAGGCATGGAAATTCACGCCGTTCTTACCCCCGATCGAAGCGTCCACCTGCGCCAGCAGCGTCGTAGGTACGAAACCGAACCGAATACCCCGTTTGTAAACCGACGCCGCGAAACCGCAGAGGTCGGTCGTGATGCCGCCGCCCACGCCCACGAGAAACGAGCTCCGGTCGGCTCCCCGATCCAGCAACTGTTCGATAATATATTCTACCGTAGCGAGGGTTTTAACCTTCTCGGAGGTCTGGATCGGAATGAGTTCATACCGTTCGAAAAGGCCGAAAAAGGGCTTCAGGTTGCTGTCGATAACGACGAAAACCCGTCGGCCCTGCGGAATCAGGGCATCCAAACCGCTGAAATCGGATGATATATAAAGATTACTCACGTTTATTCGAATTGTTTGTCCCGACAAATTTAGGAATTTTATGCCCGAAATAAAAAAGCGAAAAAAATTTTGTCATTTTCCGAAAAATGCGATACATTTGTCCCGTTAAATACCCTGGACGGATATTCGACGACAAAAACGATATGCAACACGTTCAGTTTACATACTCCTATTATTATTACCTTTATTCGGGCCGAGTAAAGGCGGGAGTTTGCGTGTTGTAAAGTTCGATCGACAGAATTACGAATTTAGATCATAGCTCCTGCCTTGAGGCGGGAGCTTTTTTGTTTTCAGTATGAAAAAACAGCAACCTGCGGAGCTTGGCGGCTCCGAAGAAACGAAACCGGCAAAACCGACCGTCACCCCGGCCCGCCGGGTGGAAAACGTCGAGGAGTACTACTTCTCCGTGAAACTGAAAGAGGTGGCCCGGATGAACGAATCCGGCACACGTGTCATCAACTTGGGGATCGGCAGCCCGGACCTGCCCCCGTCGGCCGAAACCGTGCAGGTGCTCTGCCAGGCGGCAGCGCGGCCCGACACGCACGGGTACCAACCTTACGTAGGTATTCCGGAACTGCGTGCGGAGTTCGCCCGGTGGTATAAGAGATGGTACGGCGTGGACCTGGCCCCTGCTAACGAAATCCTGCCCCTGATCGGCAGCAAGGAGGGTGTGATGCACATTTCGCTGGCCTTCCTGAACGAAGGCGACGGGGTACTCATACCCAATCCGGGCTATCCGACCTACGCCTCGGTGTCGAAGCTCACCGGCGCCCGCATCCTGCCCTACGCCCTGAAAGAAGAGAACGACTGGCAGCCCGATTTCGAAGCGCTGGAGAAAATGGACCTGTCCGGTGTGAAACTGATGTGGTGCAACTACCCCAACATGCCTACGGGAGCCAACGGTTCGCGGGAGCTGTTCGAAAAACTCGTCGCCTTCGGCCGCAGGCACAACATCGTGATCTGCCACGATAACCCATACAGCTTCATCCTGAACGACCGCCCGTTAAGCATTTTGAGCGTGCCGGGAGCCAAAGAGATCTGCATCGAACTCAACTCCATGAGTAAAACCTTCAACATGCCCGGCTGGCGTATCGGAATGGTGGCGACCAATTCCCGGTTCCTGGAGTGGATCCTGCGCGTGAAGAGCAACATGGACTCCGGAATGTTCCGCCCGATGCAACTGGCCGCCGTCGAAGCGCTGAAAGCCCCCGACAGCTGGTACCAACGGATGAACGAGGTATATCGCCGCCGACGCGCACTGGCTGCCCGGATTCTGGAAACCCTCGGCTGCGATGTCCGCGACGACCAGGTGGGAATGTTCCTCTGGGGACGGGTGAACGATACCCTCGCGGCGCAACTCACGGCTGCCGGGGAGTGCCCGAACGGTGTCGGGGAAGCCATCTGCAACCGGGTACTACACCAGTCGCGGGTCTTCGTCTCTCCAGGTTTCATCTTCGGCTCGGAAGGGCGGAACTACATCCGCATCTCGCTCTGCTGCAACGAGGAGATGTTGCAGCAGGCACTCGACCGGATCACGACGACCCGAACAAAACAGAATCAGTAAACAGAATATAAACAGACCGGATTCGCCGGTTACAGCCGGCGATCGCAAAATCAACAACGACAATGAAAATGGAAATAGAACCTCTCACTTTTCCGGGCGTGGATCCCAAACGTCCGATGATTATCGCAGGCCCTTGCAGCGCGGAGAGCCGTGAACAGGTACTCAAAACCGCCTCCGAACTGGCCGCCCGGGGCGTAAAGATCTTCCGGGCCGGTATCTGGAAACCCCGCACCAAGCCGGGCGGCTTCGAAGGCATCGGCGTCGAAGGCCTTCCCTGGATGAAGCAGGTCAAGCAGGAAACCGGCATGCTGGTAGCCACCGAGGTCGCCACCCCCGCTCATGTTTTCGAAGCCCTGAAAGCCGGCATCGACATCCTCTGGGTCGGTGCCCGCACCGTCACCAACCCCTTCGCCATGCAGGAGCTGGCCGACGCATTGAAAGGCGTAGATATCCCCATTCTGGTAAAAAACCCCGTCAATCCCGACCTGGAACTGTGGGTCGGCGCGATCGAACGGCTCTACAACGCCGGACTCCGACGGCTGGGCGTCATCCACCGGGGATTCAGCTCCTACGAGAAAAAAATCTACCGCAACGCTCCGCTCTGGCATATTCCGATCGAACTTCGCCGCAGGTACCCCAACCTCACCATCTTCTGCGACCCGAGCCACATCGGCGGTAAACGCGAACTGGTAGCTCCTATCTCGCAGCAGGCGCTCGACCTGAACTTCGACGGACTTATCATCGAATCCCACTGCGATCCCGACAGTGCGCTGAGCGATGCGGCACAGCAGGTAACGCCCGAAGTGCTGGACTACACGCTGCAACTGCTCGTGGTGCGCGACAATGCCCAAACCACGGAGAACATCAGCATCCTGCGCCGCCAGATCGACGAGGTCGATGAGCAACTGTTGAGCCTCCTCGCCAAGCGGATGCACATCTCGCAGGAGATCGGCACCTACAAGAAGGAGCACAACATGCCCATCCTGCAAAACAAGCGTTACGATGAAATCCTGGACAAACGCGGCAAAATGGGGCAATCGCTCGACCTCGACCCGGAATTCATTTCGGAAATCATGAAGGCGATCCACGAAGAGTCGGTAAAGGTCCAGATGGAAATAATGAAATAACGACGTTCCCGATAAGCGAAGACAGCACCGAATTTATTCGGATTATGCCGTGCGAAGAAAACGAAGAAGCGATTCAATGTTTTCGGCAAACGGGGACGGAAGTTGCCGACGGCCTCTGCCGAGCGAAAAAACGAAGAATGAAATAGAACAATCCCCGGGCGGTCCCATGCCGCCCGGATCATCAAAAAACATAAACAAACCGATATATGCGCATACTGATTTTGGGAGCGGGAAAGATGGGCTCCTTTTTCACCGATCTGTTGAGTTTCAACCACGACGTAGCCGTCCTCGAAAAAGACCCTCGGCGGATGCGATTCATCTACAACGCCCAGCGCTTCACCTCGCCCGAAGAGATCGCCGACTTCCGGCCCGAACTGCTTATCAACTGCGTAACGCTGAACGCCACGCTCCAGGCATTCGAGGAGGTATTTCCCTATCTGCCGAAAGAGTGTATCATCTCCGACATCGCCTCGGTAAAGACCGGGTTGCAGGAATTTTATGAGAAATCGGGATTCCGGTACGTTTCGACCCACCCGATGTTCGGCCCCACGTTCGCCAACCTGGGCAACCTGCAAACCGAAAACGCCATCATCATCAAGGAGTCGGACCACATGGGCAAAATCTTCTTCAAGGACCTCTACGGTTCGCTGAAGCTCAACGTCTGCGAATACACCTTCGAGGGGCACGATGAAGTTGTGGCCTACTCCCTCTCGGTGCCGTTCGCCTCGACGCTCGTATTCGCCTCCATCATGAAGCACCAGGATGCCCCCGGCACCACCTTCAAGAAACACATGGCCATCGCCCGCGGACTACTCTCCGAAGACGACTACCTGCTGACGGAAATCCTCTTCAACCCCAAGACGCCCGCACAGATCGACAACATCGTCGCCACGCTGACCCACCTGTCGAAGATCATCGACAAAAAGGACAGCGGGAAGATGAAGCGGTTTCTGGACGGAGTCCGGAAAAACCTGGAGTAAAAATCGTACTCCATAAAAAACGGCCGGTATGTTACCGGCCGTTTTTCATATCGGGTCGATCCGCTAAAAACTCAACTTCACACCTGCCGTAAATCCGGCGCTGTACTGCGGAAACGTACTCCAGTCGTAAATCCGGCGGTTGCAAAGATTGTGACCTTCGGCGAATACCGTTACCCGCTTGGACGCGTACCAATCGACATTCAACCCCAGATCTACCGTATAGGGAATGCGCATATTCCCCACGATCCCGTCGTTCGGGAACCACGGAATCACTCGCGAAATATAGCGGTTGGACTGCAGGTCGAAAACGAGGCCGACCGAGAACTTACGATGATGATAGCGGGCCCGGACCGTACCCTCGAACTCCGGCAGGCCGATGCTCAAGGTCTGATGCTCGGTATAGGTCAGTCCCCGCCCGCCGATGGAGAACGTGAAATTGCTCACCGGACGGAACTCCAGCTCACCGTTGAGCGACATGACATTCAGCCGTCCCTGTACCAGACTGAACCCCTCATACCGGGTAGTCGGCGTATAGCAATACCAAAAGTTATGATTCTCGATGAAAGAATAGCCGACGAACAATCGGTAAATCAGCTTATCCTCGACGAGACGCCCACTCACACCGACACGGACCGAATAGTCCACCGTATTGCGGGGCATCGGGTCCGTATAACGAGGCACGTAATAAAGATTGGTTTCCATAAGCTCCCGCATATCGTTGTGCTTCAGGGTTCCGTCCAACTCGACATAAGGTACGAAACCGCCGCCGCCCAGATCGAAACGCAAGTGAGCGTAGGGAATGAAATAATTCGCCGCATCGCGCCCCGCCACATCGTCCCGGTAGTAATCCAAACCGAACTCCATATCGACCGACCGGGCACGATAGGCATAACGGAACGCTCCCGAATAGGTCCGGTTGTAATAGTCAGAAGGAGCGGCCCAAACCGATTCGCCCTTGCGGTCGCCACCCCACCGGCCCTCGAATCCGGCCCGGAAGACGAGCGTATGGCGGCCGAAACGTCGTCCAACGGCGGCATCTACCCCCAAATTCCACTCGTTTTCGTACGGATAATCCAACACCGGAACGACATTATCCTCCAGATAGAGTTTCGAATCCAGCGGATTCCACCAGTTGCCCGCCGTGACCTCGACATTGAAATTCGTCCGCGAGAGGTCGTTGAAATCGTCGCCGATCCGTATCTTTCCCTGCAAATCGCCGATCACGCGGCGATTTCCGTTGTCGAAAGTCGGAAAGTCCGGATCGGGGAAAAGGCCGTAACGGTCGATGATCCGGTTCCGGTAGCTCACCTCGCCCTCCAGCACATGACGCCCGATGTATTTCCCGGCGGCGACACCCACCCGATTGTCCATCCACAGGGCGCTATGGTCCCCGTCGGGCGTATAGGGAATCCGTCCGTACCGTCCGTCGTGGTTGATATAGCCCAACGCATAGCCGATGTCGGGATTCTGCGTCGATACATACAGATCGAGCGCCGAATTGAGCGGATAACCCGCTCCGGCCTTCAGGTAAAAAGGCAGCGGACGATCGAACTCCCAATAGGTGATCGTCGCAGGACGGATCGGGCGCGTGGCGAGCTGCGTTTCGAGCGTGAGCGGCGTGATCGAATAGTCGATTTCCGGCTGTATGGCCGCCGTATCGACCATATTGGGGCGCACGGCAAGTTTCGTCGCATGCTCCACGCTCGGCACATAGGCTTTGGATACTTCGACACGCTTCTCGACCTGGGCGTTGAGCGCCCCGGGCACCGCAAGCAGTCCGGCGATAAACATCAGGGACAGAATAGCTGATCGCTTCATATCGTTAATTGAGTTTCTTGATTTTCTCTTTCGCTTCCGCAACGATTCCGTCATCGGCGGGGGTGTAGCCGTCCACGATACTCTGGTAGGTCGCCCGGGCCTGGAACATGTCGCCCTTCTGCACATAAATATCGCCCAGCACAAGGAAGGACTTGGCCAGCCAGAAGGCATGAGGCGTTCCCTTGTCCGAGAAATCGAGCACCAGTTTTTCGGCACGAGCCGTATCGCCGGCCCGGAACGCGGACTCGATCACCCGGTAGGCCGACTCGGCTCCCTCGGGTGTTTTCACATTGGCGCTCAAAACCTTGTAGATCTTTTGCGCGGCAGCGGCATCTCCCCGGCGATCCAGAATCCCGGCCTTCGCAAACTGGGATGCTCGCCATGCCTCGTCTCCCGCAGCGGTGTAGGATGCCACATCGTCGGCCATGGACAGAATCCGCTCCTCATCCCCCGCCGCGATCGTCGCACGAACGTAGCCGTTCATGGCCTCGGCCTTTCCGGCAGCGGTGCTTTCGGCATCGGCCAATTTGCGGTAAGCCGCCGCAGCTTCCGTAAAGCGTTCATCGGCAAAAGTCATTCCAGCCAGCATCTTCAAAGCCCGATGCGTGTACTGATTCTGTCCCGCATCGGCCAGAGCCGCGAGCGTTTCGATCGCACGGGATCGTTCGCCCGTCTTCAGGTAGCAATCGCTCAAGCAATAGAGCGCATCAGCCGTATAATATCCCTTGGGATAACTTTCGAGGTAACTGCGTAGCGACTTGGCCGCCGACGCAGGCTCGCCCGAAAGATAGATCCGGCGGGCGGCAGCG
>ULXQ01002170.1_pt1 | contig 24986 bp, 24 predicted proteins | sample 1961481 | NCBI WGS metagenome assembly ULXQ01 (sample SAMEA4835843, study PRJEB28245) | human gut metagenome | biome: gut microbiome; material: fecal sample | place: Denmark | collected 2008 | reverse complement strand
AAGCAGTTCATAGATGTGATGGGTGTCGGCCGTTCCCTCATACAATATTTAATTTAAAAAGTAAATAAAACAAATAAACATATAAATCATGTTTAATCTCAGTAAATTCATAGGTCAGTATGTGACCCATCGTGAAACGAGTATGTTTGCTCAGGATATAGAGGCAAACAAGGAGAAACTTTCTGCTGAAATCAAAGGCAAGAAAGTTTGTGTTATTGGTGGAGCCGGTTCCATCGGTTCTTCATTCATCAAGGCAGTACTTCGCTTTGAACCACAAAGTGTAGTCGTAGTTGACTTGAATGAGAACGGATTGGCTGAATTGGTTCGTGACGTGCGAAGCACAGAAGGACTTTTTGTACCTGATGAGTTCCGTTGCTACACCCTTAACTTTGCAGACCCAATCTTCGAACGTATTTTCCGTGAAGAGAAAGGTTTTGACATTGTAGCCAATTTCTCTGCCCATAAGCATGTACGTTCAGAGAAAGATAAGTATAGTGTTCAGGCACTCATCGAGAATAATGACATCAAGGCAAAGAAACTGATGGATTTGCTTTGCGTGTTCCCACCAAAGCATTTCTTCTGCGTTTCTACAGATAAGGCAGCTAACCCAGTTAATATCATGGGTGCCAGCAAGCGTATTATGGAAGACCTGGTAATGGCTTATAATGAGCACTTCAAAGTAACTACCGCTCGTTTTGCTAATGTTGCTTTCTCCAATGGTTCTTTACCTGATGGTTGGATTCATCGTTTGCAGAAGAAGCAGCCATTGGCTGCCCCTTCTGATGTGAAGCGTTATTTCGTATCACCTGAGGAGTCTGGCCAGATTTGTATGTTGGCTTGTATCCTTGGTAATGGCGGTGAGGTGTTCTTCCCTAAGTTGGGTGAAGAGCAGATGCTTACCTTCTCATCTATCTGCGATGACTTCGTAAAGGCAGAAGGCTTCAAGAAGGTGGAGTGCAAGAATGATCCAGAGGCAAAGAAGTATGCTGCAGATATGGATTACGAGAGTGATAACTATCCTGTCGTTTACTTCAAGAGTGATACCACAGGTGAGAAAGCTTACGAGGAATTCTATGTTCCTGGTGAGAAAATCAATATGACTCGTTTCTCTGCACTTGGTGTAGTTGAGGAGACTACTCGTCGTCCGATGCCAGAGATTAACCAGTTCTTTGATGAATTGGAGGGCATCTTTGCAGAGCCAGACTTCACCAAGGCTGAAATCGTGACATCAATCAAGAAGTTTATACCTAACTTCGAGCATGAGGAAAAAGGTAAGAACTTGGATCAAAAAATGTAATTTTCAATAAAATGGCAGATTTTAAGAAAACGATAGACTTTATTAAGTCAGTTTATGGCAATCAGGAGTTTACTCCATTGGCAGTCCCTGTTTTTGCAGGTAATGAAAAGAAATACCTCAACGAGTGTATCGATACAACCTTCGTTTCATCCGTAGGTAAGTTTGTAGATCGCTTTGAGGAAGATATGGCAAAATACACAGGTGCCAAGAAGGCTGTGGTATGTGTAAGTGGTACCAATGCCCTTCACATGAGCTTGTTACTCGTAGGTGTAAAGCAAGATGATGAAGTATTGACTCAGGCTCTTACTTTCATTGCAACCTGTAATGCATTGAGCTATATTGGAGCTCATGCCGTATTCATCGATGTGGATCGCTCTACAATGGGTCTTTCTCCAGATTCTTTGAAGGCATGGCTTGAGAAGAATGCAGAGGTTCGCAAGAACGCTCGCAAGGGAGAACTTCCAAGAAGTAAGGATTTCGCTTTTGAAGAGGATGACTTGGCTTGCTATAACAAGAATACCGGTCGTCGTGTCAAGGCATGTGTTCCTATGCACTCATTCGGTCATCCTGTCCGCATTGATGAGATTGCTGCTATCTGTAAAGAGTGGCATATCGAACTTGTAGAGGATGCAGCAGAGAGTATTGGTTCTACATTCAAGGGACAGCATACAGGTACATTTGGTAAGATTGGTGCGATTAGCTTCAATGGTAACAAGACCATCACTACTGGTGGTGGCGGTATGATGCTCTTCAATGACGAGGAGTTGGGAGCATACGCAAAGCATATCACCACACAGGCAAAAATACCACATCGTTGGGAGTTCCGTCACGACCATGTTGGTTACAACTACCGTATGCCAAATATCAATGCAGCTATGGGATGCGCTCAGTTGGAGAACATTGACAAGTATGTAGCAAGCAAGCGTAAGGTTGCTGCTGAATATGAGGAGTACTTCAAGAATGTACCAGATATCGAGTTCTTTGTGGATTCACCAAATACTGTTTCTAACTATTGGCTCAATGCTGTTATCTTGAAGGATAAGGAGGCACAGATTGATTTCCTTACCCAGACCAATGATAATGGCGTAATGACTCGTCCAATCTGGGAGTTGATGAATCGTCTGCCAATGTTTGAGAATTGTGAGAACGATGGCTTGGAGAATACGATCTGGTTTGCAGATAGAGTAGTGAATATTCCAAGTTCTGTTCGTTCTTCTGATTTGCCACAGGAATAATGAAACGTCCATTAATTCTAATCGGAGGCGGTGGCCATTGCAAATCTGTGATAGAAGTCGCAGAGAGTGCAGGCTATGAAATCAAGGGAATCCTTGATATGCCTGATGAAGTTGGTAAGGAGGTTCTTCCTGGTCATAAGGTAATAGGAACCGATGATGAGATTCCTCAATATGTTGAGAAGTGTGATTTCATTATAACTGTAGGCTTCATCAAAAATCCAGCCATCCGAATCAAACTATATAATAAGGTGAAGGCGGCTGGAGGAAGATTGGCAACAATCATTGCCTCTACCGCTCATGTTAGTAAATATGCAGAGTTAGGCGAGGGTACTGTTATTATGCATCATGCTTTTGTCAATGCAGGTGCAAAGATAGGTGATAATTGCATTATCAATACTTTCGTTAATATAGAACATGATGCAGAAGTGGGTAATCAATGTCACATCTCGACTGGAACCATGGTCAATGGTGAATGTAAGATAGGAGAGAATTGTTTTATCGGCTCTCAATCCGTTTGTGCCAACTGTATCGAAATAGCTTCTGATATTATCGTGGGAGCTGGTTCTGTAGTTCGTAAGTCTATACGTGTGAAGGGAATTTATGCAGGAAATCCTGCTATCCTTAAAATTAAAGCAAAATAGCATGAGCAACCATACATTAATAATTGCAGAAGCTGGTGTCAACCATAATGGTTCCTTGGATATAGCCAAGCAACTTATAGATGCAGCTGTTGATGCAGGAGTTGATATAATCAAGTTTCAAACCTTCAAGGCAGATAAACTTGTATCAAAAGATGCCAAGAAAGCTGAATATCAGAAGAAGAATATAGGTGATGGTGATGATTCTCAGTATCAGATGCTCAAGAAATTAGAACTGTCTGATGCTGATCATCAAGAACTTGTTGCCTATTGTCATCAGAAAGGTATCCGTTTTTGGTCAACAGCTTTTGATTTGGAAAGTATCGATTTCTTGCATTCTCTTGGTTTGGGACTTTGGAAAATTCCTTCTGGTGAAATTACTAACTATCCATTCATCAAAAAGATTGCTCTTCTTCATGAGCCGGTCATCATGTCCACAGGAATGTGCGATGAAGAAGATATCAGAAATGCGATGGAAGTATTGTTGAAGAATGGCTTGACAAAAGAGCAAATTACAATCTTACATTGCAATACCCAATATCCTACACCAATGAAGGATGTCAACTTGAAGGCAATGCTAACCATCAAACAGGATTTTGGAACTATTGTTGGTTATTCTGATCATACCCAAGGAATAGAAGTTCCTATTGCTGCAGTAGCTCTTGGCGCACAGGTCATTGAAAAGCATTTCACTCTTGATAGAAATATGGTCGGTCCTGATCACAAAGCCTCTTTGGAGCCGCAAGAACTTAAGGCTATGGTTCACGCTATCCGTAATATAGAGCAGGCTCTGGGAACCGGTATAAAACAGGTTTCAGATTCTGAACGTGCCAACATAGCTGTAGCTCGCAAGAGTATTGTGGCAAGTACCTTTATAAAAAAAGGTGAAACATTATCCGATGATAACTTAGCAGTTAAGCGTCCTGGCACTGGTATTACACCTATGCGTTGGGAAGAAATTGTAGGTACTAAGGCTATTAAAGATTATCAACCTGACGAGCAAATACAATTATGAGAAAGATTTGTTTTGTAACTGGCACTCGTGCTGAATATGGCTTGTTGAGTCGATTGATGAGATTAGTCAAAGAGGATAAAGATTTACAGCTCCAAGTCATTGCCACCAATATGCACCTGATGCCTGAATATGGAGAAACCTATAAAGAGATAGAGAAAGATGGTTTCACTATAGATAAAAAGGTCTATATGCATAAACCATCTGATGATGCCCATGGAATTATTTCATCAATGGCAGAAGAGATGCAAGGTATGAATGATGCCTTGTCTGAGCTTAAACCTGATATTCTCGTACTCTTAGGTGATAGATATGAGATTCTTGTTGCTGCTCAGGTAGCGTTGATTCATCGCGTTCCTATTGCTCATATTCATGGTGGAGAAGTTACTGAAGGTGCATTCGATGATGCCATCCGTCATTCAGTGACAAAGATGTCATCTTTGCATTTTACTTCTTGTGAAGAATATCGTCATCGAGTTATCCAAATGGGAGAACACCCATCTAGAGTTTTTGATGTAGGTTCTTTAGGGGTAGAAAACATCAAGGCAGTTCCTTTGATGACGAAAGATGAACTTGAAGCATCCTTGGATTTCAAGATAGATACACAAACAATTCTTGTTACTTATCATCCTGTTACCCTTGGTGGTGATCCAGCTAAAGACATTCGTGAGTTCTTGGATGCTTTAGACCAGTTCAAAGATCTGAAAGTAATCTTCACTATGCCAAACTCTGATACAGGAAGGGATGCGATAGCATTGGCAGTAGAGAATTATGTGGAGAAGCATTCTAATCGTGCAATGGCTTATACATCTTTGGGACTAAAGCGTTATCTTTCAACCCTTCAGTTTGTAAAGGCTGCAGTTGGTAACTCCTCCAGTGGAATCATTGAAGTTCCTTCATTTGGTATTCCAACCCTAAATATTGGAGATAGACAAAAGGGAAGACTTGCCTCTAAGAGTGTTGTTAATTGTGGTACTTCAAAGGATGAGGTAATAGCTGGTCTTAAGCTTTGTTTATCTGAAGAGATGCAAAAGGCAGCAAAAACTTATGAAAATCCGTATGCCAAACCAGATACAGCTAACTTGATATATCAGGAACTCAAAAATGTTGTGTTGGCTGGTTTGAATTTGAAAACTTTTTATGACTTATAATATATGAAGGTAATAGTAATAGGCCTTGGATCAATGGGCAAACGTAGAATTCGTTTGTTGAGTGAGCACAAGGATGTTGAGATTTATGGAATAGATACTCAAGAACAACGTTGCAAGGAAGTTGAAGATAAGTTTGGTATCAAATGCTTTGCTAGTATCGATGAAGTTTGTAAGGTAGAACCTGTCGAGGCCGCCATTATCAGTACTTCACCGCTTTCACATGCCGCCATTATTAAGGACTGTCTGAATCATAATCTTCATGTCTTTACAGAAATCAATTTGGTTCAGGATGGCTATGATGAGAATATAGCTTGGGCAAAGAAGAAAGGTAAGGTTCTTTTTCTCTCTTCCACATTCTTATATAGAAAAGAAACACAGACCATCATAGAGAAAGTACATGAGGCAAAATGTCCTGTTAATTATATCTATCATGTTGGTCAATATCTTCCAGATTGGCACCCTTGGGAGAGCTATAACAACTATTTTATAGGTAATCCACGTACTAATGGCTGTCGAGAGATTATGGCAATTGATTTGCCTTGGATAGTTACGGCATTTGGACCTATTAAAAAGGTGTGTGCGATGAAAAGTAAGAATACTCAACTCAATATTGATTATAACGATAATTATCTCATCATGTTGGAGCATGAGACTGGCGCAAAGGGTGTCTTTGCTGTAGACGTGGTTGCTCGTAAGCCATATCGTCATATAGATGTTTATGGAGAAGAACTGCAATTATCTTGGAATGGTACAGCTGATTCTCTGAATGAGTATCATATTGAAACGAAGGAAGAGGAGAATATCACATTTGACGATGCATCAGAACATGTAGATGGTTATGCTGCATTTATCACAGAAAATCCTTATCGAGAGGAGATTAATGCCTATTTAAAGCAGATTGCAGACTCTAATTATAAGCCAGCTTGGAACTTTGAGAAAGATAAGGTTTTGCTGGATTGGATTGATGTTATAGAAAAATAGCTCACGTCTTTTTAAGCTGTAAATTATGAGACAATATAAAATAGCTTTTATAGGTCTAGGTTCAATTGGTAAGCGACATTTCAATAATGTATGCACTTTCCTTGAAGAACGAGGTGATTGCTATGAGATAGATTTGTATCGTAGTAACTTATTACGTGAGTTGCCACAGGAAATTGTTGAGAAAGCACATCAGCAAATCTTATATGAAGCACCGGTTGCAGATGGTTTGGTGTATGATGTGGTATTCATTACCAATCCAACTTCCATGCATTATGATACAATCAGAAAGTTTATAGGTCATGCTAAATCGTTCTTTATTGAAAAGCCAATCTTTGATTCTACTGATGTAGATGAAAGCATACTTGATAGTTTGAAGGGTATTCCTGCATATGTAGCTTGCCCATTACGTTATAATCCGGTTCTTCAATATGTGAAGAATCATATTGATTATAGTAAGGCAATTGCTGTAAGAGCTATATCTTCCAGTTATCTTCCTGATTGGAGACCAGGTCAGGATTACAGAAAATGCTATAGTGCTCATCGAGAAATGGGTGGAGGAGTTGGAATAGATCTGATTCATGAATGGGATTATCTTACTCATTTTTTCGGAATGCCTAGCAAAGTCTTTTCTATCCAGGATCAGATTTCTTCATTGGAAATAAATAGCGACGATATAGCTATCTATATAGCAAAGACTAAGACAGCAACCATAGAGCTGCATCTTGATTACTTCGGTAGAAAGACTTTGCGTTCCTTGGATTTATTCCTCCCAGAAGATACGGTTCATTGTGATATTGCAGAAGGTACTATTCATTATCTAAAAGAAGGAAAAGAAATCGTTCTGAATGCTGAAAGAAATTCATTTCAACTGGCAGAGATCAAACATTTCTTTGATATCATTGATGAAAAGATAGAGAATGACAGTGATGTACGTCATGCATATCAGGTACTGAAATTAACAAGAGGTATTATTTAAAGAAGATATAATATGGATATTTTATTTACACTCTGCGGCAGAGCAGGCTCAAAAGGAGTAAAAGGTAAGAATGCCAGAGACTTTCTTGACATTCCTTTAGTATGGTATTCAATGGCAGGTATTTGCTTGTATATCAAGAAACACATAAAGCCAGAAGATCATGTTGATATTGTTTTAAATACCGACAGCAAGGATCTGATAGCATTAGTAAAGCAAGTCAATGCACTCAACGTTAGTGTGTTTGAGCGTGATGAGAGCTTGGCTGGTGACCGTGTTCCTAAGGTTGCTGTTATTTTAGATTGTTTAAAGCGAGCAAAGAATTTATTTCATAAAGAATATGATATTGTTGTAGATTTGGATATAACTTCTCCGCTTCGCACTGTACAAGACATTAAGAATGCTATAGACAAGAAGGCTTCTCGTAATGATGTTGACGTTGTTTATTCCGTAGCTCCATCTCGTCGTAACCCATATTTCAATATGGTGAAAGAAGAGAATGGATTCTTTTGTAAGGCTATAGCTTCTAATTTCACAACTCGTCAGGAAGCTCCTGCATTCTATGATATGAATGCCTCAATTTATGCTTATTCTCCAAATGCATTGGAAACTAAGGAACAGGCGACTTTCTTCAATTCCAATTGTGATGCAGTGGTAATGGCAGATACTGGTATTCTTGATATAGATTCAGAGGAGGATTATGAGTTGATGCAGGTGATAGCCAATTATCTCTTTGAGAAAAAGCAGGATTATAAAGAAGTTTATAAATTAACACAAAGTTGGAGATAGCTTTATGATGCAGTTGCAAATTACGAAGCAAGATATACTTGCTCAATTGATTATTCAGTTAGAGAGTCATTTTATATTAACCAATATTGAAAAGTCAGTTATTACTGATTATTTAGATTTAGCATTGGAAAAATGTGAATCTAACTTTTTTGCATCCTCTAATAAATACTTCAAAACTAATATGGGGGGGCATAGTGAAAAAGTAAGATTTAATCCGTATCATTCTGTACAATATATGATTTTTCTGTATTACCTATCTCATGAGATATATGTTAATACACAAAATAGTATACTTTGCGATAAGATATACTATCTGAACAAAATAATGAATAGTGTAGATTTGTTCTATGCGATTGAGTTACCGCAAAAGTTTGGAGCAGAACATCCTTTAGGTTCTGTCATGGGAAGAGCAAAATATGGTGAAGGCTTTTTCTTTTACCAAGGATGTACAGTTGGTGGAACATATGGTAAAAATGGTGAAATCTATTATCCTGTATTGGGAGAAAATGTACAGATGTTTGCTAATTCAAGTATATTGGGAAAATGCAATGTTGGTGATAATGTAAAAATAGGTGCCGGTACATTAATTAAGAACGAAGATATACCTTCAGATAGCATTGTATTCGGTCAATCTCCACATCTTATTATAAAAAAACAAAAACATGAGTTGGAAAAATAAACATATAATTAATCAAAGTCAATCACTTTTATCTGCATTAAAAGTTATAAATACTTTAATGCCTGATCCGTTGGTATTGTTTGTTGTTGACGAGAATGACAAAATGGTAGGTACGTTGACAGATGGCGATTCTCGCCGAGCTTTGATAACAGGTGTTTCTGTTCATGACTCTATCGAGAAGGTGATGCATAAAAACTTCAATTTCCTTCGTAGAGGTGTTGATGACGATGTACTGCATCTTCATGAGCAGAAACTGAAAAAAATGAAGTTGGTTCCGATTCTTGATTATGACAATCATATTGTTGATATTGTCAATCTTGAAAAGTATATTACTCGACTTCCTATTGATGCAGTTCTTATGGCAGGAGGAAAGGGAGAGCGTCTTCGTCCTTTAACAGAAAAGACTCCGAAACCATTGCTCGAAGTTGGTGGTAAATGTATCATAGATCATAACATAGACCGATTGATTTCTTATGGAGTTAATCATATTGATGTAACTGTAAATTATCTTGCAGAACAGTTGGAGGAACATTTTGCTACACCTCGTGATGGAGTTCAGGTTCGTACTTTCCGAGAGCCAAAGTTTCTTGGTACTATTGGTAGCATTAAGTTTGTAGATACATTCTATAATGATACCATCCTCGTAATGAATTCCGATCTTTTCACTAATATCGATTATGAGGATTTCTTCCTTCATTTTCAACAGAATGATGCAGAAATGTCAGTTGCAGCAGTTCCTTACAATATCAGTATAGAACTGGGCATTCTTGATTTGGATGGTCGTAACATCAAGGGACTCATTGAGAAGCCGAAGTATAATTATTATGCCAATGCTGGTATATACCTTATCAAAAAGCGGGCTCTTGCTGAAATTCCTGAAAATACATTTTTCCATGCCACTCATCTTATAGAGAAGCTTATTGCTCAAGGCAAGAAAGTTATCCGTTATCCGCTTAATGGAACATGGATTGATATAGGTACTCCTCAGGAATATCAGAAGGCTAAGGATTTAGTAAAGCATCTCAAGAAATAATCTAATAATTAATCATGATGAACGATTTCAAAGATATAAAAGTAGCAGTAGCCGGTACCGGCTACGTAGGTCTGAGTATAGCAACCCTATTGATTATGATGAGAGTTTAAAATATTTCGATACTGATTTCTCGAATTATAGACGACAGGGCTATAAAGACTATTCTCCTAATGGAGCAATCTTTATTGCTAAGCCTGATTCGTATTTAGAGCAAAAGCACTTCTTTGGTGCAAAAGCCCTCTCTTATATTATGTCAGCAGAGGATTCTGTGGATATAGATGGGGCATTAGATTTAGTTGTTGCTAATGCGATAATGAAAAAGTCTCTTCTCTAATATTATTATCAAAATAATGATTATTTTTATTGAATAGTTAGATATCCTATGAAATATACAAAACTGGTTATCATATCTACCAATGATCTTGATTCTAGAATCAACCAATTGTTTGGTACGAGAGGACTCATAAAAAGAGGTGTTGATGTAGAATATTGGAATGTTTCTGCACTGACATATAACATTAAGATGCCTTTGGATGATGTTGAAGGTTTAACAAAACGAGATTTTACAAGTTTTTCTGATTTTCGGGCTTATGTAAGGAAGACTGGAAGCAAAACCACTTTGTATTTGGTATATATGAATTTTGATGGTAAGACTGCTTTTTGCTATCGAGAATTGTCGAAACAAGGACTGTCCATGGCATATTGTGTTAACGGGGTATTGCCTCCGATTGCTTCAATAAAAAGTCGAATTGCTAAATTTAACTTATTGCGGGTACTTAATAATCGCATATGGAGTGTTCTTAAGGGCACCAAACTTTTTGCCCCTTTAAAATACCAGCTAAATACTTGTGTAAAGGCGGAGGTTGATTATAAAATAGATAAGTCGACCAAGATGATAGCTTTTAACAGCACAGATTTCGTTGTATCTAGACGTATTCTTGATTTAGATATACAAACACCTTACATTGTTTTTATAGATCAGTATCTTCCTTTGCACCCAGATAATAAAGTCGCTGGTTTGCATGCTATAAATCCAGATTTATACTATAAGTCTATAAATCATTTCTTTTCAATGATAGAGGAACAAGAACATTGTCGTGTAGTTATAGCAGCTCATCCAATTGCTCAAAGTTATAAAGAACATAATCCTTTCAATGGTCGAGAAATCTTCTTCTATAAGACCAACAGCTTGGTGAAAAATGCCAAAGGAGTTATTTGCCATCACTCAACAGCTATATCGTTTGTAAGTATTTTTAAAAAGCCTCTTATAGTTCTGACAAGTGATGCCATAATCGCTAATATGAGTATGATAAACGAGTACTGCAAGTCTTTTGCAGCCATTTTGGGCGGAAGGTTAATTAACATGGATCATATACCTGATGATGTGAGATTTAAGCCGATAGAAGAGGATAAATATTTAGCATATAAATATAACTATGTCACAAATCCTTCTTCTGAAAGTCATACAAATGAAGAAATCTTATATTCAATATTAGAAGGCCGATATGAATAAAATATGTATTTATTTTGAGAGTTATTTGGTTGGAGGTCTAGATACTTTTACTTACCAACTAATAAATAATTGGGATAAAAGAGATCAACTTGTCCTTTTATGTAATAAATCACATTCTGGGGCAAAGTTTTTCAAGGATAAAATAACCAATCCCAACTGCAAGGTAGAACTCTATAGCATGTCTATGGTTTCTGATTGGGAAGTAAATATTGCTAATCGCCACTTGGCAAGATTGGTTCATATTTTGTCTTATCTATTGCATGTCCCTTATTATATTTTGTGTGGGTATAGAAAACTAAAATTAAGTAGATTTACCCACTTGTATGTTATTAATGGTGGTTATCCTGCTTGTACTAGCAGTAGGTGTGTTGCTATCTCTTGGTGGTTATATACAGGAAAAAAGTCTTTGCATAATTTTCATAATTTGGCTGTCAAATCTCATTTCCCTAATATGATAATTGACTGCGTAATAGATAAATTGCTGATTAAAGCAACATCTTGTTTTGTTTCTGTGTCAAAAGTTAGTGCAGAATCACTAAGAGTGCGAAATGCTTTTAAGTCTTTGGAAAATATCACGTATATATATAATGGTACATCTGATAGTATAGTTAAACCTTCATTTAGTTTAAAAACAAAGCTAAAATTGGATGAGAAAAGCAGAATCTTGATGATGCTTGCGACTTATGAAGAGAGAAAAGGTCATAAATTCATTATTGATGTCTTGGATAAGATAGTTGCCGTGATGTCTGATGTACATGTTGTATTTGTTGGATATGGAACTGAAGAGGATGTGCAAAACGTAGAGGCTTATGCTAAGAATAAACATTTGGAACAGTATGTTCATTGTCTTGGATATACAATTAATGCTATGGAGTATTTAGCTCAAACTGATTTAGTCTTAATAGGATCTCAAGGATTTGAGTCTTTTGGTTTGACAAGCGTTGAAGCAATGAAGTATCATAAAGTAGTTTTGTCAACAAATGTAGGCGGCTTAAAGGAAGTTATCAAAGACGGATTTGGTGGTTTCTTGTTTGCTCAAAATGATGTTGCAGGAATGGCAGATAAAGTTGTTGAGTTGTTGGGCAATGAAACGATGATGGAAGAGCAAGAAAACCTAGGATTCCAAAGATATAAAGACTATTTTACGGCTAAGAGAGTTTCTGATGATTATAGAAAATTATTGTTAAGTTCATGTTAGTTTATGATTCAATATCGTAAAAAATATATACAAACATATATTTGGCAAGCTTTATCCATATTGTTGGGTTTTGCTTCACTGTTTGTGGTTGTGCCTTATTTGTCTTCTGATAAGACGTTGTACGGAATTTATAGCGTATGTACATCCTTGACGATATTCTTTTCCTATGCTGATTTAGGAGTTTTGTCAGCTGGAGTAAAGTATGCTGCTGAATATTATATTAAAGGCGATCATCGTAATGAAATGCGTGTAATTGGATTTACTGCTTTTGTGATGATATCGGTATTTTCAATCTTGGCCCTAGGTATAGCCTTCATCGGAGTTTTTCCTAAAATCTTAATTCCAGAATTGGTAGATGGTACTGAGTCTTTCAGGATTGCTAGATATTTGTTATTAACTTTGGCTATAGCATGCCCTATAATTATTGGGCAAAGAATCTTGGGGCTAATTTTTACAATTAGGGTTGAAGACTATAAGTTTCAAAGGATGCTAATTATTGGAAGTCTAGCAAGAATAGCTTCTGTTCTCTATTTCTTTCATGGTGGCAATTATCGTGTAGTAGAATTTTATGTTTTTTATCAGCTTGTCAATCTCATAGTGGTACTGGTAGGTTTAGTTTACTCAAAAAAATATGGCTATAAACTGAAAGAATTTATTTCAGGCTTTAGGTTTGATAAGGAAATCTTTGATAAGGTTAAGAAATTGAGTGGTACTTCATTGATTCTTGTGGTGTCAATGATTTTATATTATGAGTTGGATCAAGTTGTTATATCTAATTTTTGGGGAATCGAAGCAGTTGCTATATATGGAGCGGCATTGTCTGTTCTGACTTTAGTAAGGACGTTTTGTTCACTGGTATATTCGCCTTATACATCTAGGTACAATCATTTTGTAGGGCTCAATGACTTTCAAGGTCTTTCCCGTTTCGTCAACAAAATGATTATCATGTTTGCCCCTGTGATTATTGTGCCAATTATTGTATTGGCTATTTTTGCAAAACCTTTCGTTATTAGTTGGATTGGTCTTCAATATGTGCAATCTGCCATATTGGTTTCTTTCTTGGTATTAAGTTTTTTGCCAAATTTCATCAAGGATCCAATTACTAATTATTTTATAGCAACAGAACAGAATTCAGTATTGATAAAGTATAATGTGATACTTCCTGTAATATATTGGTTGGGAATTGTTGCTACCTCAAAAATATGGGGGCTTGAATCATTCGCAGTTTTTAAGTTTGTTGCTCCAACAATAACAACTGTTGGGTATTTAACCCTTATAGGTAAGGACTATGCTAAGCGAGGATTGACATTTATTGGATATAAGCCTATCTTGAAAATTATTTTTAGTTCTATATTTGTAGCTGTTTGCTTTGCATTTGCTTTGATGTCTTTTACTAGAGATAAACATGATAAATTGTCATTGCTTTTCAATATTCTCGTTATGGGAGTATGCGTAATTCTTGCTTTGGCTTCATGTGTTCCTTTTAATAGTGTATTAAAGCAAGAGGCAATAAACTATATTTGTAAATTTAAAAAACGATTATAATATGATAATGAAGAAAGTGAAACAAGTGGCAAGACTACTTACAGAATCTCATATTTACAGCTTCATTTCTCCTGGTATTAAGTTGGGAAATGAAAGAATTAAATATTCTCAACTTATAGAAAATCCAAATAAAAAAATAATTGAGGAATATGAGAAGAAATTAGGAGAATTTCTTGGAGGAGGAACTGTTATAACTTTTGCATCAGGGCGTATGTCTTTCTATGCTTTACTGAAACACTGGGGAGTAACATTTGGAGATGAGGTTGCTTTGACAGGTTTTACATGTGCTGTAATGGTTAACGCAGTTCTACGTGTTGGTGCAAAACCAGTCTTTATAGACATTGATAAAGATACTTTGGGAATGTCTCCAGTTTCTTTATCTGATAGAATCTCAAAGAGGACTAAGGTTATTGTTGCTCAACATTCTTTTGGCATTCCTTGTAAAATAGATGAAATTAAAGAAATATCTCAAAAGCATGGCTGTTACTTAGTAGAGGATTGTGCATTGACATTTGGTTCAAAATACAAACATACAATGTTGGGAAATTATGGTGATGCTGCAATCTTTTCTACTGATCATACCAAGCCTTTGAATACGTTGGTGGGTGGCTTTGTATATACACAGAGATTAGATATAGCTAACTCAGTAAGAGAAATTCAAAATACTTGTGCTCATTTAAGTAAGGAGCATCAATATTTGATTTTGAAAACATATATTAAGGAACAACATATAGAGGCTCATAATCACAAGTTATATATTTTGCAAAATTATTGGAATGCTGTTAAGTCTAGATTAGGTATAAAACAAGCTACGACTCCATACTTGCAGAATGAAGCATCATCTACTATCAGTGAATCAAGTTTTTATCCTTATCCTTCAACGTTCCCTTCTTTTTTGGCTAAAATTGGATTGAATGTGTTCAAACAATACGAAGAAAGTTTAGAAACAAGAAATAAATGGATGCAAACATTGGTGACTTATCTAAAAGACCGGGAAGAGTTGCCTGGCGCATATTTTGATTCTAATTCTGAGATTGTTCCTTTACGTATTGCTTTTGAGTCTAATAAGTCAACGAATAAATTTGGCTATATTGATGATTGGGTATGGTTTAAACAACCAATTGTCGCTACTACAGAGGATTTAAAGAATTTTGGATATGAAATGGGAACTTGCCCCATTTCAGAACAAATTGGCAGTAAGATAATGAATCTGCCAATATTATTAGATAAAAAAGATCAAGATAGATTTTTAAAATATTTAAATAAAACATATAGTTATGGCATTTAATAACATTTATAAAGGTAAGAAAGTGCTTATTACTGGTAATACCGGTTTTAAGGGCTCGTGGTTGACAACTTGGCTCACTATGTTGGGAGCTGATGTTTATGGTTATTCTTTAAGTGTACCTACCAATCCTTCGATGTTTGAAACTCTTCATCTTGAGGATAAGATACATCAGCACTTTGGTGATGTTCGCAACAAAGAGGAGTTTAATGATTATGTACAGGAGGTTCGTCCGGACTTTTTGATTCATTTAGCTGCCCAGGCTTTGGTGCTTACATCCTATAGAGAGCCATTTGACACGATGACTACCAACATTATTGGTACTGCTGTTGTATGTGAGGCAATCAAGAACATTGATTGGGAATGTACTTGTGTATTGATCACTTCTGATAAGGCCTACGATAATGTAGAGTGGATATGGGGATACCGTGAAACTGATGGTCTTGGTGGTAAGGATATCTATTCAGGATCCAAAGGTGCTGCTGAGCTTGTAATAAAGAGCTATTGGCATTCTTTTATCAATAAAATGCCTAATATTAAGTTTGGTGTAACCCGAGCTGGTAATGTTATCGGTGGTGGTGATTGGGCTAAAGATCGAATCATCGTGGATTGTGTAAAGGCTTTCTCTGAGGGTAAAACAGTTGAAATCCGTTCTCCTAAGGCTACAAGACCTTGGCAACATGTATTGGAGCCATTGTCTGGCTATCTTACTTTAGGTCAATATTTGGCAGAGGGTAAATGTGAAAATGGTGAGCCATACAATTTTGGTCCACGAGCAGAACAAACAAAGACTGTTTTTGAACTTGTTCAGGATTTGGCAACCCTTTGGGGCCTTGATAAGGATAAGGCTGCTAAGTTGACAGGTGATGTACCTTTTGAGGAGGCTACTCTTTTGAAACTTAATTGTGATAAGGCTCTTGCATATCTTCATTGGCATTCTACGCTTCATTATGAGGAGTGCGTGCATTTTATAGCAGAATGGTATCGTGCTTTTTATGTTGAGAAGGATAAAGATATGTTTGAGTTGACTATACAACAGATTAAGGCTTATGAGGATGCTGCACAGAAGCAGAATCTAGAATGGGCAAAATAAAAGATATAAACAATGGAAAATAATTTGATAGATGGGGTCTTATTGACCCCTCTTAAACAAATTGCACATCCTAAGGGTGACGTGTTTCACGCTATGAAATGTGTAGATCCTGGCTTTGAGGGGTTTGGTGAAGCTTATTTTTCTAGTATCATCAACGGATTGGTTAAAGCTTGGAAACGCCATTCAAAAATGACGCTTAACTTAGTTTGTATTGTTGGCAAGATTCATTTCGTCTTATATGATGGACGAGAGGATTCACCAACATTCGGGAAGTTTATGGAGGCAACATTGTCTCCTGATTCTCCAGAACTCTATCGTAGAATAACTATACCTCCAGGGGTATGGATGGCTTTTATGGGAATTGCAGAAGGTAAGAGCATCTTACTGAATGTAGCAAATATACCTCACGATCCTAATGAACAGGTCAATTTGCCAGGAGAAGAGTGTGGTATTACATTTGATTTTAATCATATAAATTTAAATGTATGAAAGTAGTTTTATTAGCAGGTGGCTTTGGTTCACGAATCAGTGAGGAAAGTCAGTTCAAACCAAAGCCCATGATTGAGATTGGCGGTATGCCAATTTTATGGCATATTATGAAAGAATATGCCTATTACGGCTATAATGAGTTTGTTATATGTGCTGGTTATAAACAAGAGTATATTAAGGATTGGTTCGCTAATTATTTCTTGCATAATTCTGATGTAACTTTCGATTTTACACATGACAAGAATGAGATGGTGATTCATCATTCAAATCTAGAACCTTGGAAAGTTACAGTTGTAGATACTGGTTACAACACTTTAACTGGTGGAAGAATTAAGCGTATAAAAGAGTATGTTGGCAATGAGACTTTCATGATGACGTATGGTGATGCTGTATGTGATGTTGAAATAGACAAATTAGTTGAATTTCACAAAAGTCATGGAAAAATTGCCACTCTGACAGCAGTGATTCAAGCACAGGATAAAGGTGTTCTTAACATTGATGAAAATAATTCTATTCGTTCGTTTAGAGAGAAAAATCTAACCGACGGTGTACCAATCAATGCAGGTTATATGGTTTTAGAGCCCAAAGTGTTTGATTATATTGAAGGTGATCAAACTATTTTTGAAAAGGGACCTTTGAACCAACTTGCTGCTGAGGGGGAACTGATGTCGTATAAGCATCGTGGCTTTTGGCAGTGTATGGACAATATTCGTGAGAAGAATCTTTTGGAACAGTTACTATTGGATGGTGTTGCTCCATGGAAACGATGGGAACGTGAAATTCCTGTAATCAAGTAAAACTTTAAAATTTTTAACGAAATGAGATTATCAAAGTCAGTTGTTGGCTATAAGGAAGCCAGTGCAGTATCAGATATTATTATCAATTGTGGATATTTAGGAATGGGTGAGTATGTAGGTCTATTTGAAAAAGAAATAGAGGTTTATGTTGGTAACCCTGCATATAAAGCCGTATGTGTAAATAGTGGAACTGCCGCTTTGCATTTGGCTATTGCTGCTGTAACAAAGCCTGGTGATGAGGTTCTGGTTCCAACTTTTACTTTTGTTGCAACCTATCAGGCAATCCTTGCAGCACATTGTGTACCGGTAAGTTGCGATATAGATCCTGATACTTTACTTATTGATTTGAAAGATGCAGAAAAGCGTATTACGGATAAGACGAAGGTGGTCTTACCTGTTTTCTATGCAAGTAATACCAGCAATAGAGCCGAAGTATATGCATTTGCTAAGAAACATAACCTTCGAGTGGTAGAGGATGCAGCCCATGCTTTTGGATGTGTGCAAGATGGCAAGAAAATAGGAGCAGATGGTGATATGGTATGTTTCAGTTTCGATGGCATCAAAAATATAACTTCTGGAGAAGGTGGTTGTATTATGACGTCCGATCCTGTAGCTTTGCAGTATGTACAGGATGCAAGATTGCTGGGCGTAATGAAGGATTCTGAGAAACGTTATGCAGGTCTTCGCAGCTGGGACTTTGATGTTCAGACTCAGGGTTATCGTTATCATATGAGTAATATTTTTGCTGGTATTGGTAGAGTTCAGTTGAAACGATTGGATTCTGAGTTTGCACCAAAGCGCAAGAGTCTAGCAAAGCGTTACTATGAGAATTTACATGATGTTGCTGGCGTAAAGTTGATTAAAGGTATCGATTTTAATAATACGATATCTTTCATTTATCCAGTAATGATTCTGAATGGTAAGCGTGATGCGATTAAGCATATTTTGAATGAGGCAGGAGTACCTACAGGTGTTCATTATAAGCCTAATCATCTACTTAGTTTGTTTAAAACAGATTACGAGTTACCTGTAGCAATGCAGGTCTATGAGGAAATTATGACTTTGCCAATGCATCCAGAGTTATCTTTGGACGATGTTGACATGATTTGTAACTTGATTAAAAACAATTTGTAATGGAACATACACCTTTGGTTAGTATTATCGTTAATTGTTATAATAGTGAACAATATCTTAAGGAAACAATTGGTAGTATATTAGCTCAGACTTATAGTAATTACGAAATTATCTTTTGGGATAATCAGTCTACAGATACTACTGCAAATATCATTAAATCATACAATGATGAAAGAATATACTATTATTATGCAGATAAACATACTACTTTAGGTGAAGCTAGAAATCTCGCTATGGAGAAGGTTAAGGGAGAGCTCTTAGCCTTTCTCGATAGTGATGATGTTTGGTTGCCTGATTTCTTAAAGGCTGCTGTGGAAATTCTAGTAGATAATAACTTTTCTTTATATTATTCTAATTACTACAATTGGATTAATAGTAAGAAGTTGGTGCTCTATAATAAAGATAAAATAAGCGGTTCTAAAGAGTTTGGCGATTTGTTAGCATCATATATGGTTGGAATGTCTGCTGCGGTAATGAAGGTTGATGCTCTTAAAGAGAATGAAATTATATTCGACAATCGATTCCAAATGATTGAAGACTATGACTTCTTTTTAAAATTGGTGCATGTACAAAATGCTTATTATGATTCAACTCCATTAATGAAATACAGAACCCATTCTCAATCTCTTACTTTTAAAAACAAGTCGATTTGGTCGTATGAATTTTATGAGCTTTATAAAAAATTAGAAGAAGAACTAACAGAGAATGATGTTACAAAATATAGCCATCAATTAAAATGGCTTAAAACAAGAGCTGTAAATGCAAAAGGAGAAGACTATATTCTGAATAATCAACGAAAAATGTTATTTTTCTTATATGTGAAGAATATGTTTTTAAGTTATAAATTGATATTTTTGCTTTTAGGGCTATTTGTAAATGCCGATGTTTATTATAAAGTTAAACATAAGTTAATATCAAATACTTATATAGCATAATAAGTAACATTAATACTCAGATTATGAGTGTTTTTCAATTAATAGTTAATTTGTCTCATATTATATTTTTTGGGATGTTAATGAATATAGAATAATGAATAAAGCATTAATAAAGTCACTATTTAAGTTTGACTTCTTTAAATTAGGAATTATACTTATTTTCTTTGCTTGCCCTTTAAGAGCATATTTGCCAACTTCTTTTATTGTTGAGTTTATTGCTATCGTTATTTTTCTTTTTTGCATGAATTCCAAAGTGGGTAACGGAATTGAAGTTAAGACGAAACGTAATTCTATAACTTTGGCCTGCGTAATGGTTGTAATTTTTATTTTGGGTATGCTGGGGAATTATGATGATTTTTGTTTTAAGGAAAACTATAGATTTTTTGTTCAGTTTGTTTTTCTTGCCATATTTATTAATAGTAGCTATGACAATGAGCGAGCTTTAAAAATTGCTTTTTGGTTGTGCGTATTGCATATCCCATTTACTGTATATGAATTAATTCATATTAATATAACATCGCCAAATGACTTCACCGGACTTTTAATAACAGGTTCTGCAATGAATACATATGATGAAGATAGTCAATATTTACTTCCATCAGAAGATTTAGGTTTTCCAATGTTAAGACCTTTTGGACTTATGCTTCAACCACAGAAAAGTGCTTTTGTCTATGTTTTCGGTATTGTGATAAAATATATTTTAGATAAGAAAAATCATGAATATAAGAATTTTTGGTACTTTTTGTTTCTTGCTGCTGTTATAGCCTCTGCTGGTAAAACTGCAATATTGATAGCGTTCGTTTTGTTATTAGCAATTCTCTACAATGTTTATCCTTCATTAAATGTTACCAAAGGAAGAATGATTACTTATGTAATTTTAGGAATAGTTTTACTTCTATATTTACTTATTCATACATTACAAATTAATGACGGAAGAGCTCAAGCACTTGGAGATATTGGAAATGATTTAGTGTCTATATTGAATTATCCAACATTGGAGGCAATTTTTGGTCATGGAATTCCTAGTGTAGCAGATATGGAAAATCATGGTTTTATAGTAGAATCCTATTTAGCTCGTATAGTCTTGCAGTTAGGATATTTACCATTTCTTTTGGTTTGTTATGCGACCTCTAAAATATTCAAGGCAAAAGAGTGGAAATTAAACTATATAATGCTTTGGTTAATATTTGGATTAATGGGACATTATTGTGTATTGAATACTCCTTTTTATCAGTTTCTACTATGTGTTATTGTATGTTTTTATAAGCAAAATAAATTTTGATTATGAAAGTTTTAATTCTAGAGAATTCTGGCAAATGTAGATTTGGAGGTGGACAGAAAATGAGCCTTAATATCGCTCAAATCTTAAGTGAAGAATTTACTCTGGCTTTTGCTGACTTTGCCAAGAATAGTGTTTATAGGGATAAAATTCATTCTCTTTTTCCTGATGCCCCATTTATAACAATGAAAGGCTATTCATCAAGAAATAGAATAAAATTGTTTGCATGGATGATAGAGGTTTCATTATCCTTATTATATTCTATTTCTAATTTGCGGAACATTGTATCGATAATTGGAAAGAGAGACGTAATAACTTATGCAACAGACAAGAAAACTTTAATTTACGCATATTTGCTAAAAGTTATTTATGGTATTCCATTTATTCTACATGCTCATCTTGTAGAGAATCCTTCTGGATTGTATTATCCGCTTTATATAATGATGGCAAAGAAGGCTCAAAAGGTAATATGCTGTTCTCGCACTGTGGTTAATTCTGTAAAAACAGATAACACGCTGCTATTATACAATCCGAACTTTAATTATGATGGGCAAAAGAAGTATTCTCAAAATAAACATCCATTTGTTGTTGCCGTTGCAGGAAGTCTTATAACTATCAAAGGTTTTGAGTATTTTGTAAAAGCCGCTAAATACTTAGATTCTGGCATCGAATTGCGAGTTTATGGCAGTGGACCTCTTGAAAATGAATTAAAAAGTTTGGCAAATAATAAGGTCCGCTTTATGGGTTTTTGCAATAATATAGTTGGTGAATTGTACGCTGATGTTGATGTAATTGCTGTCGTTACAATCATCCAGGAGGCAAATCCTCTGTCTGTATTAGAAGCTAAAAGTGTTGGTCTTCCTGTTATTGTTACAAACATTGGAGGTCAGGCGGAACTTGTAGAGGATGGCAAAGATGGTATTTTAGTTCCTATTAAGGATGAAAAGGCTATAGCTAGTGCGATCAATACATTATATCATGATTATAATCGATATATTAGAATGGCACAAGCTTCTTTTAATAGTGTTGAGAAATATGATTTTAATAAATATAAGTGCTCGATATTGGAGATTTTCTCTTCGGTAATACATATATAAATATAAGCAGGTGAAGTAGGTGAATTATTTATTTAGCTACTTTTCTTTTCACCTATGGATCCTGCTTTTTTGTAAACTATGGATAAATTAGATTCTTCTGTAATTTCTGTCCTTCGTTTCCCTATGATAGTAGTTGTCGTATGTATTCATTGTGGTATGGGGGGCGTTTTTCCAATACCTCTTAGGTGGTATATGTGGTAAATTATCAGTTCCTATTTTTCTCTTAATATCTGGTTATCTTTTTTTCGAGAAGGAAGTTATGAACTAACCAAGGAACTATGGATTTCGAAGTTTAAAAAGCGTATTTTTTCACTTTTGGTTCCTTATCTTCTATGGAATTTTATAGGATATATTATATATGCTATAAAAGTCGGATTTGATTTTGAGGATTTTTTTCATTCCTCTTGGGTGATAGACATTCCAGGCAGAAGTGGAAGTAGTCCTATCGATGGACCACTATGGTATGTTAGAAATCTGATGATTATGGTTGTTATATCACCGATAATATCTTATATGATGAAATACACCAAGTGGTATCTGATTTTAATAATGACTATATTGTGGATTATTCAAATTCCACCATTTAATAAAGGTATAGGAATTGCATTTTACTTTTTTTCATTAGGTGGCTATTTAAGAATGTTTGATTATCATGTTGAGAATCTACAGCGATATGCCAAATATTTAATTATAGCTTACCCTATTTATGTTATATATGCATTTTTAATGCAGTCGAATTCTGACAGTTGGAATTTTCAGTTAGGAATATTATTAGGAATAGGTGCTATCTTTTCCTTAACAATACATTTTATTAAATGTGGTAGTGGAAATTGTAAATTTACCAAAATACTTTCAGAAACTAGTTTTTTCATTTATTGTTTGCATGATTTGCTATTGCAGTTTTTGAAACCGTTCTTTTCTGAAATATTGGGTACTGGAGATTCAGCATATATTTCATTGATTGTGGTTGATATAGCGTTATGTCTCGGATTTTTTTATGTTTTGAAACGTATATCTCCCAAGGTGACAAGTTTGCTAATGGGAGGTAGATAATTAATAAGATTTTTATGAAAGTTGCAATCGTACAAGAATGGCTTGTCACAGTCGGTGGCTCTGACAAGGTTGTTAAAGCAATTATGGACGTATTCCCAGATGCTGATATATATACATTGGTAGCAAAGAAAGAGGTATGTGATGAACTTGGTATTCCTTGGGAAAAGGTTCATACTTCCTTTATTCAGAAAATGCCTTTGGGAACAAAGAAACATCGTGCCTATCTTCCTCTGTTTCCTTTTGCTATTGAGCAATTCGATCTGAGAGGATATGATGTTGTTATCTCTTCTTCTCATTGTGTGGCGAAAGGTGTGCTGACCAAGGCTGACCAATTACATATCTGTTATTGTCATAGTCCTATCAGATATTGTTGGGATATGTATAATGAGTATCTGGAAGAATCGCATTTGGATAAGGGATTCAAGAGTTGGTTAGTTCGTCTCATGCTTCATCCTATCCGTCAGTTTGATGCCATTGCAGGAAGCCGTGTTGATTATTATATTAGCAATTCTGATTATGTGGGGCAGCGTATCAGAAAAACATATAGAAGAAAAGCTACGACTATTCATCCTAACATTGATATCTCCAATTTTGAATTATGTAATGATAAGCAGGAGTATTATCTAGCTAGTAGTAGATTAGTGGCTTACAAGAAGATTGATACCATCATCGAAGCTTTTAATCAGATGCCTGATAAGCAACTGGTAGTGATAGGTGGTGGTCCAAATCTGGAGGCTTATCGTAAGCTGGCTAAGGATAATGTGATAGTGATGGGATATCAGCCATTTGATGTGCTGAAAGACAAGATGCAGCACGCTAAGGCTTTTGTCTTTGCTGCTGATGAGGATTTTGGTATGATTCCTATAGAAGCTCAAAGTTGTGGTACACCTGTTATTGCGTATGGTCATGGTGGTTCACTAGAGACTGTTAATGGTGGTAAGACCGGATTGTTCTTTAACGAGCAGACTCCTGAAGCTATCGTAGAAGCCGTCAATAAGTTTGAGTCTATGGGCTCACAACCATTCGCTCCTGCTGATTGTCGTAAATGGGCTGAAGGTTTCTCTGAAGAGAGATTCAAAAGAGAAATCAAGGAGTTCGTTGAAGAGAAATACGAGGAATTTAAGAAGAACGGAATAAATATTGATTAATGAATTATTGTGCAAACGAGAGCAAAACAAGCTTGCTTGATTTTGCCGAGTGCAGTAAATAATCTATAAAACATAGTTTTATGAACTATATTATCACTGGCGGTACTGGCTTCATCGGTACCCATCTTACAAATTTGATTAAGGAGCGTTATCCTAACGCCCAAGTATATAACCTCGACATCGTTAAGCCAGGTACTCCTAATCCGGTAGTGAAGGATTACAAGCCTGCTTTGCGTGATGGTCAGAAGTTGCAGTCTACTTTCATCGAGTATGATATCCGCAAGCCTATCGAGAACTTGCCATTTACTCCTACTGAGGACGATGTAATCTTCAACTTTGCTGCAGTTCATCGTACTCCTGGTCATGAGGATCATGAGTATTTCGAAACGAATATCCGTGGTGCTGAGAATGTGGTGGCGTTTGCTGAGAAGTGGAATATCAAGAAGATAGTGTTTACTTCTAGTATTGCACCATACGGAGCTGCTGAGGAGTTGAAGAAGGAGACAACTTTGCCTACTCCTAATACTGCATACGGTATCTCTAAGTTGGTGGCAGAGAAGATTCATGAGAAGTGGCAGAATGGCGATACGACTCATCGTCAGCTCACTATCGTTCGCCCTGGTGTGGTATTC
>ULXQ01024335.1_pt1 | contig 25924 bp, 22 predicted proteins | sample 1961481 | NCBI WGS metagenome assembly ULXQ01 (sample SAMEA4835843, study PRJEB28245) | human gut metagenome | biome: gut microbiome; material: fecal sample | place: Denmark | collected 2008 | reverse complement strand
CTTTCCCTGCGATTTTTTCCACAAAGGTCAGTTCTCCATTTCCCAGGGAACGTAAATATTTTTCAGACGCAGCCGTTCCATTATAAAACCGCTCCACATCGAACATAACCGTATGATAGCAGACCTTTTCCGACACTGCAAAGCCTCCATGCATCTGCCCCGGTCCCGCCACTGCAAGCTCTCCTGCCGAAACCAAAAACTCCTCTCCTTCCGTCACAAACCGCAGCGTCCCCTCCGTCACATAGGTCAGCTCCATCCGGTCGTGCCAGTGCAGCAGAAAGCAGATTTCCCCCTCTGCTTTTTTCTGCTCGGTATACAGATATTTTATCGCATTTTCTCCATAGATTACCGGCGTCAGCTCCTTATATCCATCGATCATACTGTCCTCCGCAAAAGGTAAAAATCATCCTAAAATGAGTCAAAAAAATAATGGGCTTCTCCTGCTTTTCATGATACTGTAAAAGCAGTTCCCAGACAACCAAAAATCATCATTTCAGGGCAATGAAATCCATTTTTCTTTGCCTAAAAAGGAGCTCTCTATGAAAATCGGAACCTGCGTCAATTTCTCCGAGATCGACGGTATGGAAAAAAAATTCGCCCAGCTTCGGGAACATAACTTCGATTCCTGTCAGCTGGTTTCCTGGAATCCTGCCGCCTGGACGGACGAAAATGCAAGCATCTTAAAAACACTTTTGGAACAATACCAGATCACCGTTTCCGCATTCTGGTGCGGCTGGACCGGACCTGCGGCATGGAACTTTTACGACGGGCAGCTCACCCTTGGACTTGTCCCTGTGGAATACCGACAGATGCGGATCGAAAACCTTTGCGACGGTGCAGATTTTGCCCACAAGCTCGGCATCACTGATGTCGTAACCCATATGGGATTTATTCCGGAAAATCCTTATGATCCCAATTTCAGCAGCTTCTGCATCGCTGTGCGCACTGTTGCAGAGCATCTGAAGAAAAACGGGCAGTGCCTGCTGTTTGAAACCGGCCAGGAAACCCCCGTTACCATGCTGCGCTGCTTTGAAGCCGTCGGCACGGATAATCTTTATGTGAATCTGGACACTGCAAATCTGATTCTTTACGGAAAAGCAAACCCGGCAGACGCACTTGACGTTTTCGGCAAATACGTCCGCAACCTGCATGCAAAGGACGGCTGCTATCCGACAAACGGACATGAGCTCGGTGCCGAAACACCCATTGGACAGGGAAAAGTAGACTTCCGTGCAGTTTTTACAAAGCTGCATAAGCTTGGCTACAACTCCTATGTCACCATCGAACGGGAAATCGACGGTCCACAGCAGCTGACCGACATTCTGGAATCCAGAACTTATCTGCAAAACATTATTGATGAAATTTACGGGGAGGAAGCATCATGTTAAAAATCGGTTTAGTCGGCGTCGGCGGCATCAGCGGCGCACACATTCCTGCATGGAATGCTATGGAGGACACCACACTCACAGCAATCTGCGATATCCGTCCGGAGCGGATGGAGCCTTATCTGGAGCCGCATCACTACACCTCCATCGATGAAATGCTTGAAAAAGAAGAGCTGGACATCCTGGACATCTGCCTGCCCACCTATCTGCACGTTCCCACTGCAGTCAAGGCAATGAAAAAGGGCATCCACGTCCTCAGTGAAAAACCCATTTCCTTAAAAGAAGAGGATATCGAGCTGGCATATTCCACCGCAAAAGAAAACAACGTATGCTTCATGATCGCACAGGTTCTGCGCTTCTGGCCTGAATACGAGCTGATCAAGGAGCTTTACGATTCCGGCAAATACGGAAAGCTCCTGTCCGGCTACATGGGACGCCTCGGCAGCTATCCCGCCTGGAGCTGGGACAACTGGATGATGGATGAAAAGAGAAGCGGACTTGTTCCTTACGACCTGCACATCCATGATCTTGACTTCCTCGTATACGCCTTCGGCAAACCGGAAGCTTCCCTGAAGCACCGCGCAAAGCAGCCTAATCAGGACTATCTGACCGCTGTATACGAATTCCCCGGCTTCTTCGTTACCACCGAAGCTTCCTGGTACGCATCCGCTTACCCCTTCGGCGCTTCCTACCGCTTCCAGTTCGAGGGCGCTCTCGTTACCTACGAAAATGGCGAGTGCAAAATCTATGAAAACAACGGCAGCATCTATTCCCCGACTGAGCAGGCCACCGGCGATACCGGCTCCATCAACCTGCCCAAGAGCGACGCCTACGCAGAAGAGATCAAGTACTTCAAAAACTGCGTCCTCTCCGGCCAGTTCCCGGATAAGGTGAAGGCAGAAGAGCTGCGGACAGTTGTGGGGCTGTTGAATGAGTTTTGATCGCCAATATGGGAAGGACCTTCTCGGCGACCTCTCTTGCAAAGGTTCTGAAAAATGAGTAGCGCCCCGTCGCCCCGGAAATAATTCTGAACTATATCAAATCATCCCGCTTTACCTGTTCTATCAGGTAAAGTGGGGGGACTTGCAGGACAAACAGATCCTTGTCACCAATGAGAAGTATTATATTGCCGACCACAGCATCCGCGATAACTTCCCGAAGTACGTTGTTTCCCTCGATGAGTTCGATATGAGCCGAAACGGGATCAAGCACCGGAATATCCGCGACTTCCTCTTGGCTGAGGAATGGAGCTGAATACGAACTCCCGGCATCGCGCCATTTGGCGTGATGCCGGGAGTCGTAAAACTCAAAATAGCTATACACGTTAGCGCGGTCTGGTTCTTTTCAACTTTTCAATCGCCTCTTTTATATTCAAATAAAAAATTCAATTATTATAATAGGCGATACCGGAAGGTTCTCCACTATCATTTACTTTTAACAAATACTTCTCATCATTCGTTTCGATGACATAATTATCTTCACTATCCTGTATCAGCTCATAGGGATAAATCCCTTCATTTATAGGTTCTTTTTCAATCTCTTCTTTATCAATTGTGCTAGTATATTTATATTCAATATTATTCTCGTCAATAAACGTAAGTGTCCAGTATACATATTGTTTTGTTCCGCTTTTCTTATCTACAATAGAACTTAACGTCATAGTTTTTCCAATAATTTTTTTCTTTAATTCAACCATTTTCTGTTCTTTATCCTTTTGCTCTTCATTTGCTTTCTGCTCTTCATTCGCTTTCTGCTCTTCGTATTTTCGTTGCTTAGTGTTCCAAGCAGCTGCTCCAGCTCCCAGCATTAATAAAATAACCAATACAATCAATACCGCTTTAGTTATTCTAATATTCTTTTCCTTTTTTTCGTTAAGAATTATTTTTTCTTTTTCTAATAAATATTTTTCTCTTGCGCTGTTTATCCTATTCCAATAAGTTTTCAAATTTTCAGTATCACATTTCTTAGAGATACTCAACCCACATTCAGGACAAAATCCAGCACTCATTGTTACTTCCTTTTTACAATATGGACAAGTCATCTTTTTTCTCCTTTATACGTTTATTTCCTTTTTCATTCCTCACATTTATTCCATCAAATCCAATTGTCTCTTTAAACGAAAGCTCATCCTTTCAGGTTCTCCGTTTACAAAATTCAGATCCAGCAATGTTTCTGATATAAGAATTCTATTAGCCGATAAAACTCCTTCAGTTATAATAGTTGTATCTTCAATAAGCGCATTAAAAGATTCTTTCATAAATTCAGCAACTGAAAAGTAAGTTCTTCCTTTCAATTGTTCAACAGCAAGTCCAAACGCTACGGAAGAAAACACTCGAATTGCAATTTCTGGAGACATATTTTGAAAGTCGTTTAATGAAATTAAAGACATATATTTCTGACTGTTCTCATAACCAATAATTTCATCAATAAGGAATTCCAATGTATCCAGTGCATTTGTTTCATTTATTTCTTCGAGCATCATAGAATATAAAAATTTCAAACGAATATGGTATAATTGGCTGTATTCTTCATAATCATCTTCCAAAACACTATGTGCAATTCTATCCCAAATTTGAGAGTTTTCCACTTCCATAGCCTTATCCTCCTTCACTTTATCTTTCTGGCAAAGAAAGTTCCCGTTCTTCTTTATAAGGATCACCACCACTTGATGCTGAACTAATTGTTTTTTGACGTTCAATCCAATCATCTACTGTAGCTTTTTGTTTTTCCAAAGAAATTCCACCATAATAACTTTCAACAAAAGAACGATGCTTATCCTTTTGGTTAACAAAATCATCATCATTTTTTGTAATGCTTGTTTCCTGTTCTTTTTTATGGAATTTAATACGATATTCCGAAGTTGCATTTTTCGATTCTCGTGAACCACTATATGGGATATCCTTGGATTGCGTTTTGTAATTTGCTTCTCTTATTGCATTCTTTTTCCCCATTTGATATTTTTTCAGCTTCTGGTAGATCCGTTGTTTTGCACTTTGCCTTTCGAATACTGCTTTAACACTATCTGGATCTACATAATTATAATGATACAAAATATCCAAATCATTACAAAATTTCTCAAATGCCTTTTTATTTCCAATGCACTGATTCATATCCTCTCGAATATATGACAAATCATTATGCATATACGCGTACAGGAGATTTTTTTCACCACAAATTTTTTCAAATTCTTTCATCACTTCAACTTCATCTACATAAGAGTCAGATTTGTACTCTGGATTTATGGACTGCATATTTTTTATGGAATACATTTCCGTAATTCCTTCATTCATTCCCACATTACCATATAATATATCAGGATTTTTAACACCTCCAACTCTGTTTTTGTGAAGTTGTGATAATAAATGTGTTGCTTCGTGATCAACTGTTGCCAGTATATCCCCCACCGTTGCATTAGCGTCCATATTTACTTTAATAGTATCACTTTTCTGATCATAATAACCATAAATATATTTTCCGTTTTCCCCAGTGAGCTTGTCAACGAATGAAATTTTTTGTGCTAAATTCGAAAAACGTTCTGCTAAAGCCACATCTTGGTATTTATTTTTCAAATTTGTAATCGCAATATCTACAATTGTTTCCAAATTCTTCTTAGAAAGCTTATTTACCGGTAGATCTTTTAATGTCTCAAATTTTTGTTTTAGGGAATCCCCATCGCCTGGATATGAATTAAATTTTCCTGCGAGGATTGAATTTACTGTACTCGGCACATCTGGAGCGCTGTTCGCTTTCCCACTATTCTCATTGAAAAACTGATTAAAAAAGTGGTGTGCTCTATCTTTAATTTTTGCATTTGAGTAGAATGTTGGATAAGCTGTTCTGTGTAACCTTTTCCATTCAGGATCTCTTGAATAAACTGGATAATCCACCTGACTGTAGTTATGCTCATTCACATATTCCTTTAAATGTTGCAGTGCCAGTTCCGTTCCTCCTATTGCTGAAACAGCATCAGAATCCGGATATGCCATACGGTGAAGCCATTGCCATTCCCAATCTCTTGAAAACGTTGCAAAATCTGCCTGGCTATAATTATGTGCATTCATATATTTCTCTAATTGTTGTCGTGCTGAAGCACTGCCTCTGAACGTATCTATTACACCAGAGGTAGGATGCGCTGCCCAGTGCAGGCTTTGCCATTTTGCATCTTTTGCATAAATTTCAAAATCAGCTTTGCTGTAATTATGAGCCTGCATATAATTATTCAATGCCCTCTGTTCAGCAGTCATAATACTATTTGCAAATTCACCAGAATCATTTCCATAAGGCTTATATCCCCAATCCTGCCCCTCTCCAATATAGCGACCGTCGTCCGTATAATTATCTGGATTAAGCCAGTCTGCAAAAGTGTGCTGACTACTGCTGTGAGAAGAAGTCTTGGCTGTCCCTGACACATTTTCCGACATTTTAGAAAACTGGTTTCCCATATTAGAGGATGATTGATTGCTTTCGAATCTATCCGTCCCCTCTGCAGCTTGCGATATGGTGTTCTCCCCAAAGGAACTTAGCGCATATTCATTTGCACTCTGTTCTGTAGCAAAGTTTTGAATAGGCTTTGCATTTATCGTTCCTTTTCCGGAATGATAATTAGGTGATGTAGCCGGTGTTACTAACTGATCTTGACTGGTGCTAAACTGCTCTGCCGATAGGGGTAATTCTTTGCTAGAATTTCCCCCCATAAAAGCTGCTAAAGCACCTGTTTCAGCCTTTACACTCGTATCATTACCGCTTCCTCCCTGTCCAGAAGCTGAATGCCCTGTCCCGGAAGCCGAACTATTATAGCTTCCGCTACTCCCGCTATCAACCGAACCACCGAGAATCCCCGCTGCCTGCGTCAATGAAGAGAGGCTCCCTTGTAACGCGTTTTGTAACGTCTCTCCCACACTGGCATAAGCACCATACATTCCACCAGCCAGATTAATATTATTTGAGGTTTTTCTGGCACGCTCCTGAATCTCGAACAAGGTTTGTGCTTTTTCTTCCTCAACTTCTTCTAACTCATCCTGCTTATCTTCCAGTTCACCATCAGTCGTATCTAAATCCTGCTCGACTTCCGCCAGTTCACTTTTTGCTGCGTTTTTTTCAGCTTCCAAAGCAGCGATAAGCCCATAATCTGGATATCCATCTTCATCTGTGTCTTCATAAGCCGCAGCAATAGCAGCTTCCAGATATGAAATTGTACCATTCAATGAACTTTTTCTGCCCGATAGCTCAGATATACGCCCCTTTAACTTTTCAATCTGGTCTTTTGCAGATAGCTCATGGCTACGAATACCTTCGGCTATTCCAACAAAGTCTTTTGATCTAATAGCCATAATAACTTCCCTCTATCATAAGATTTTCCTGTCAAAACCGGCGTCTGTGCATCTATTTAACATATAATTTTATAGCGTGGGTCATTTTGACAGAAAGTTTGTTCCAGTCTTCCTTAACAGATTGAGATATCTGATCAGAAGCCATCATTTTGAGCATTAAATCTCTGCAGATTATCCAGTTATTGGTCGAATATTTAAACAATACCGGATATACAACTGTCCCAATGTTGATGACATCCTCCAGGAAACGTCTATAATGCTGCACTAATATATACTGAAACTCATATGTATCAATTCCAATCAAATAATACATCTTGAATAAAGTATTATAATTTTTGCAAAGATCTGTGAAAAACTTCATATCAATATTTTTCTCATTCATCTTACCAAGTTTTTCCATTCTAAGCTTATGGAAATAGTCAAACTTAGCACCTAATTCTAATAGAACGATAGAATTGGAGCCACGCCATACTTCACGATATCCGTCCCATTCTGAAAGCTTTGTTTTTGCTGACTTATTACGATATTCTACAATTGATCTAAACGATAAAAGCAGAGTCTGAGTCCGTGTCAGCAAAATAGTCCTACCAATCCCCTGCAGTCCATTAAATCTTTTAAAAATACCTATAACAAATGCAGTCAACGCTTTATATAGCAAGGTCGCACGGCTTCGATATTCAACAACTCTTTTATTCGCATCTTCCCATTCAGGAGAATCCGAGTTTCCATCGTTTTCCAGATTATTTTGACCCTTCTCTGCAAGACTGATTGTTGTTGCGTAATAGACTTCTGCAATTTCATAATAACGCTGAAACGTCTCCACAAACTGATTACAAAAATCTGTAAGTGCATCTTCTGCAATATCTTCCTGCTCCACCAGGAAATTTGCTCTTTTACAAAATGCACTGGTTTCGGCATCTATCTGATTGCTAACAAAATCACCTGTTGCATAAATCACCTCATTATAGTCCGGGTGCGCCGCTAATAATGCATTCGAAGAAAACGTTCTGAAATCCACATAACGTTCAAGATCTGTAATAACATTCTGCGTTTCTGACATCAGAATCGTATTTAACTGCGGGACATCATGTAAGGATCTTATCGTTCTAAACAATGACAGATAATTTTTAATAGTGCACATGTACATTTCATCCGAATAAACATAATAGTTCTTGGATAATGTCATGTAAGCATAATATTGATTTGAAAATCCCCAGCACAATTTTTTCAATTCTCGCGAAAGTGTCCTGTCAAACTCTCTTTGCTTCTTTTCATAAACCAATCTTGTTTCTGCAATATGCTTTTGAGTTTCTGCAATATCATCCTTATCCAAAAGTCTTTTCAATTTACTCTGCAAACTGTTAAGATTATTTGATATATGATTCAACTCTGCAGATTTTTTTCCAATATTCGCCTTTAGGGTCTGTGCCTGATTCCGAAGTAAATCAAATTCTACACACATTTTTTCCTGCATGATAACTGCACTTCGCGCCATAAGCGTGTTATATGTCTTATTCGTCTTCAAATGTTCAAATAGTTGAAGATTCGTAGGTGAATCGTATTTTTTTTGAGAGGCGCCCTTTTCCCATTCACAAACACGCATCTTAAACGGTTTAAGCAGATTTTCATAGAAAATAAGCGCCTGACCCGTTCCGAACGTTCCCTGTTCTTCCAACTGGTCTGCCGAAGCAGACATCGTACTGCCGAGCAAATTTCGGTCATCTTGAGCCGTAATTCGATGTCCCAATTTCAGCCCAGTATTTTTCAAAACTTCCGGTGCCATCGCCGTAGGAAGCTGATCTGCAATTACAATTCCCTCCCCCAATGCACGAACCTCTGCAAGCATCTTGACAAGATATTTGGTTGCAGAGATTTTAGGGTCAACAGAGCCGCCTACGGGATCATCCGTTGTAGGTCCAATCAAATTATGCGCTTCTTCATAAAAAATAATATGTTCAACTTCCCGTTTCAGCACTCCTTCATCTGACTTGGTTATATCACTTGTTTTGCGAATCTTCAGTACCTCCCGAATCAATGTTGAAATCAAAAGAGACATGAAGTTAGCCGGACCTTCTCCCAATGCTTCCAATTCGATAATAACAGGACGACTGAGCCAGTCCTCCGGTTCAATGCTGGATTTCCGCACATTATACACATTACCGATTTCACGTCTTAAGAGACTTCCAATTCGAACCTCCATAACCGAACGGATATTCGCTTTAGATTCGCCCTCATAACCGGACTCCTCTACAGCAATTTTCAATGAATCATACAATTCCTGCATAGTTGGATATTCTTTATTTCCATTATTTCGTTCGTTAATATTCCATCCCTTATCAAGATAGACTTTTTCAATACAACTATCAATCAGAAACGGAGATGGCGGAATCAATTCAAATGCCCCTGCAAAAACAGCATTCAAATTGGCTATATGCTCTGCCAATGTTAAACCTACCGGAAACTGAAACGGATTAATATGCAACGGAAAATATGTGTCTGCACCAGGAGAGAATACACACAAATCTTCCATTCCATCAATCATAGCCAAAGCCCGATATTCCTGTTTTGCGGGCTCCAGTACAAGAAAAGGAACATGTTGCTGCGTATCTCTCCAAAGAGTCGTAACTAAGTACAGCATCGTATTGGTTTTTCCAGCACCCGGCACACCGGCAATAAATGCGTGCTTCTTAAACAGTTTTACAGGAAACGTAACATCATATCCCATAGAGCTAACCCCAAGGGAAATAACTTCATGCATTTCTCCAGTATCTTTATCAATGCTAAGCTCCTTGGAAAAAGGTGTGGGATCCGTTTCCTTCTGACATTCAATAGATTCTCCTGGATACAAAATCGGGAAAGAAAACATCGGGCGGATCTCTTCCAATGTGTAAAGCGACAAAAATGGAGCGACATAATTTCCCGATTCTTTCTCTTTATGCAGGATTTTTGCATCGCTCTCATACATGCTGAAGCCACTTTCAGAGCTCATTGTCTCGATCAGATAAGTTCCTGATTCAACTGCTTCAGCAGCTACGCTATCTGCAAGCATTACTGCAATATCCGGCGAATCAGAAAAAGCTACTACATTCGCAAGAAATTGTGGAAATTTCATCAAATTATTTAGATATTTATCCCAAGATTTCACTATATTTTCACTATTGTCATCTTTTCCCTGTACCCGATCTGAAATTCTGCGTCGTGTTTCAGTGTAGGGGAGTCTTTGCCTGATAGCCTGCGTATGCTCTACCGGAAAAATATCAATACGAAGAACAGCTTTTCTATCATATCCTTCCATCAATTTCAGAACATTATACAGTCTTCCGTTTTCACACGGCTCCCATTCCATGATCGAATACAGATTAATTTCACCTGCTTCGTCAGTATTTAACCTGTTTTGTGCTGGAAGGGAATAGTCCTTTTTAGTCAAAAATGCACCATAAGAAAACTTCTCTTCCAACACAATTCGTCCTGTTTCATCAACTGGCATTTCATTAAAACTCAATACAACGTCCGCATCAGATGCAATCTCACAAATAACATGAGAACGTGCACCGCTTGCAATTTCTTCTTTCGCGGTGACAACTTTCTCCGCCTTTGTTTTACCAAGACTATATTTCTTTTCGGCTCCAGCAATATTAATCAGTTTAAGCAACGGAAGCGTAGAACCGTCCGATAGAGTTTCCTCCTCGACAACAAAACTTCTGGCGATTTCATAGCAAAAAAACTCATAATATGTACTTAAAACAGATGTCGTCAAAAATTCACGAATCCCATCCAGTTTTTCCCTGTTCTGTGAAGTTGCATAGAAAATAATAGACAAATGATGACCTTTCGGAATACTTTTATCTGGATTGTAATAATACAATAAATGGAAATACACACCAGAAGTATATCCAAGCCTATGCAATTGACGTAAAAAAACACCGTGCTTATCCATAATATTTTCAACGCTGGAGCCATCAAAAACACTGTACTTTGTCAGGGTTAAATCCGGCAATTTATTGACTGAAAAACAAAGGTAATATAATTGATCCATTTAGAAGACTCCTTCCAACGCTCCCGCAAGCTGCTCATACTCCGACTGCAATTCATCATTTACCTGATCACTTTCCTCTGCAATTTCCTGAAATTCATCTCCGCTTTCCTGCAGTTCATCCGATAATTCGCCGCCTACCTCAGAATAGTCCCCCACCATTTCAGATGCTTTTTCAGCATCTGCCATCTCTGTTTCACTATACTCTGTAGACTCTTCAGAGGTTTCTTTTAAGGATTCCCCAACTTCACGTCCTGGTTCCTTAATTTCACTCTCTGCGACCGTTTTAGCTATCTCATTAGCATTTTCTCTGGCAGTATCCAATGCAGCTTTATCATCATCGTCAACACCTTCAATCTGCTCCATTGCCTCCTGTGAAGTTTCGGCTTCTTCTAACTCCTGCTCGCCTGCTTCTTTTATTTCTGTTCCTTTTTCCTGGTCACTTTCAACTTTTTGTCTCTGTTCCAACTTTAAAGAACCCATAGTAATCCTCCCAATTAGTGTAATTTCATACTAATACCTTTCAACCATTCCTCGTCAGGTGCCTGATATGGTCTAAACTTCTGATTATCCCTTGCTTTATTGTAATATATTGCATTATTTTCACTCAGCAAACTGATATCATTTTCTCCAACCGAACGAGAAAACTCTTCAGGAGACATATCAAATGCTACCTTCAAATTAAAGTAAGACATGATATTATTATCATCCTGTTCAAGAGCCTTATAGCTATCCTGCCAAAGAATTACATGCACCCCTTGTTTTGCTCCCGCTTTCACGATAAGATGAAAAAGTTCCTTAGGGGAAAGCTGCGGTTTATTGGAGCCATTCTTCATAAGATTAAACAAACTGTCAATATCATCTCCCTGAGATAACTTAATTTCAGACTTGAGTTCTTCTGCACGCTGATAACCGAATACAAAGAAATATTTATCCGTATCATCAACAGAAACAGCCCCTTTGATATTGTCGTGTAACTCTGATAACACTTGTTGTGCAGAACTTTCATCCCCACAATGAATGTAACGTATATATTCGGGAAGCAATTCTTTAGCAATAACCTTGGGTATATCTTTGAAATCACTATCATCCAAGGGCTTACAGTTAAGTAAATAAATGAAAGGTGATTCTGGCATTCTGCCATGTCTAACTCTGTAGTTAATGCAAAGACTGAGCATTGCAAACGTGAACATATTCCTTGCCTTCTCGGTATCGCTGCCAAGCATCAATAAATTAGAATTATCACTACGAACAAGATCAATATTCATATTATTCGTAACACTAAGCGGCTCTCCGATATACAGGCGACCAGAAACAGGACAATTGTCACTTTCATAATTTTTGAACTGATTAAAAATACTATATTTGTTATCTTCAATATTAGACAAAAGAATCCGTGTAGGTTCTCCTTTTGCAAAGGAAATTGTTTTATCACTGATTTCCTGCAGCATTTCCCTGTGCTTCCCTGGTTCAATATAAGCGACTCTGAAATGACTGTTATACTCCCTGTTTCCTGCTTCAGAGTTGTAGACAGCGCGTCCCGGATCATCAATGGAAATCTGATCAATTTCAGCGCTACCATTATCCAATAACAGATTCGCATCAGCTTTCGAACATTTAAGAACAATTCTTACTGCCATTTGATCAAACACAGCTTTGTCAACGCCTGTGATATTCGAATAGCTCTGTGACGCTAAAATCAGGTGAATACCAAACGCACGTCCCTGACGAACAATTCGTTCCATAAGCATTGCAGATTTCTTTGCGAACTCATCATTTGCATTGGAAAAAAGCTCATGAAATTCATCCATAATAACCAATATCCGAGGCAGTTTTTCCCCCGTATCGCGATATTCCTCAATTCTGTCAACATGATTTTTCTTAAACAAATTTGCACGAATTTTTTGTTCACGTTCCAAAGCAAGCAAGATATTATATCCAAACTCTCTCTCACTTTCAATTGCAATGACTTTGAAAGCCGGAAGTTCATAATCCGCATAAATTTTGAATTCGACGCCCCGCTTAAAATCAACTAAATAAATCCTCAGTTCATCTGGCATATACTGCGTTAATGCCCCAAGAATAATTGTATGTAATAGACTGGACTTACCAGAACCTGCAACACCTGCAATTAATGCATGATGGCTTCCGCCTGCCCCTAATGTCAGGTACTGCACTTCATTCGCGCCATGAATACCGATTGGAATTCTAATTCCATCTTTAGTTGTATCAGTACTCTCAGCCTCGCTGACTTTGTCAATTCCCACAACAACTTTATCAGCGTTTTTAATGCCATTTTTTAATGTGCTAATAATTTTATCCATCTGAACAGTATCCGGAAGTGCCAGGCTATTCCACAACAAAAACTTATCTTTTACTTTTTCCTTTGAGCATAAAATTTGAGTACAATTTTCATTAAAGTTAAAAGTCTGAAAATTAGTTTCTATATTTTCAATCAACGGATAAGAACGTTCTGAAATCTTTTTATACTGGCTTTCATTCCGATAAATAATTGTAAAAACGCCACATTTTGGACCCGACGTGGCAATCTGCTCAAGTAATTTAAGGGAACGGTCTGTAAGACCAGCCGGAAAATCCATGAGCATCAAAACCTGATAAGCTTCTGCATTTTGCTCTGCAACGCTATTATACTCGTATATATTATTATATTTTCCTTGCAGGCAACGCTGTGTGACATTAGAAATATGATCCGTCATAACGACCAACTTTTGTTCAATATCAGCTGGTGTAGACCAGATTTTTCCATTAATTACTTCACTTGTTCTATCATCAACGTTCACCAGACGATTAAACATCGCAAAGCTTTCCCCCAACGTAACGGGGTCAATAAAAGTAAAATTAAGCTTACCCGGAGGAAGTAACATGAATAAACGCATTCCTAATTCATTTGCACTTTTTACAACTCCAGTGCGTTCTTCCCCACTAAATCTAAATAAATAATTAAAATCTTTATCAAAGGCAGTAGTATAAGGAATACAAATCTTGTTTCCTTTGTACATAAAATAATAAAATTTCTTCAGGAACTCTTTTGTATAATCGTTTAATTTCAAATTTGAAATATCATATTCCAATGTAGCAATATGCACCTTTTGAGGCATTTCTTTACAACATTTATAATTCTCAAAAAGTGGCTCTGCTGAATATAGTTTTATATATTCCTCTAAAAATTCCTGTGGTGAGAACTGTTTACAAAATTTTTTACTAATTTCTTCAAGATTTCTCTGTCTCGTATTAATACAATTTGTACTTACATCTTTACTTTTTATATTACTTATTTCTTTTTGTTTTACGTATTTATCTACAGTATTTTTCAATACTTCCTGCTCAGATTCCCATTCCTTATAAGTTACCTGATTCAATCTGTCGATTTCATTCGTATACGTTTTTTGAAGTGCTTCTCTGTTTTGAATAATTAAACTGCGCAATGTAATAATTTCTTCATTTACTATATTTTCTGCAGATCGGCAAATAGCATAAAATTCCCTGCTTATATTGAAAGCTTCTCTTTTCTTGCCTTTTCTAAGTGCTTCGTTCAATTGATATGCTCTATCATAAAAATCAATTTTCCCATCTATTAGATCATCAACAGAGATATTTAATTGGGGAACCGAATTATTTTCCTCCAATTTATAGATGTTTTGGTCTGTAATCCCACTTTCTGCAGATCTTATTATTGAAAGTATTTCATTACATTTTTGCAATCTTTTAAAGCTTTCTTCTTTATTTTTAATATCTTCTAAAGATATCTGACTCATTTTCCTCTGAAAATCAGTCTCTATAGTTTTTACTTTTATAGAATAAGTTTCAGCTTGCTGATCTGATATTTTTTTTGTATCGTTCCACTCGTTCTTTTCATCTATGTTACGTCTCTCTATTTCTGCAGAAGCCTTTTCTATTAATTCACTACTTTTCTGATTGAATTTAATCAAATTTTCCAGAAAATCGACAAATAATTTTTCATTATATTTCATTTTTTCACCCCATATCAATAATTATTATAATTTTCCCATATATTATAATAATTATCTTCATCTATCATATTCTCGTTGTCATTATCATTTTCATCCACAGTTTCAAAATATACTGTATTATGATCTTCATATTTTTTATTTCTAAATATTTGTTCATCTATTTTCAGTCCCATATCATTTAGAATTTTTTGATACTCATCTTCTTTCAAAAGATCAAATGCTTTCTGGAAATTATAGAACTTAACTTCACCCAAAGCTTCTCTATGTGTTTTCTCCATCTTCTCAATTTCATCATTTTTTTGCTGAAGCTCTCCTTCATAACTTTTTAATGAAGAAAGTTCCTTACCTATTAACTGGACTTGATGATCTCTTTTTGTTAAAAGCGCATTGATAGTTTCCATCCAAGGATGCTGCTTTTTAATAATCTCCAATGAACTTTTTGCCTGCTCTGATTGTAATAGCACGCTTCCTATCTCAATCTGATATTTATAAAATTCACTTTCAGAGCATTCTGCAAATTTTTCGTATACTTCTGCTTTTATAGAAGATGCTTTATGCGCTGCTTCCTCCAATATTTTCTTATATTCTTGGCTGCATAAGCAATAATTCATTTCTTCTCTATAAAGTTCACATTCTATTTTTTCCAGATCGGACCATAATAAATATAATTTACGTTTCCTTGAGTCAATCTCCCTCTGTTCATTTTCAGCCATCTCTAAAAGTTTCATTTTTCTTTTACATCTATATTCATTATCAGGTATTTCTCTTTCAAGTTTCTTTTTTAACTCGATCATGATATTTTTAATGTCAACATAAAAACTCTTCTCTTCTTCATCTGCTAATTTCAATGCATTATAAAAGCTAGAATTATTCTCAATATCAATTCCCTTTATTAACAACTCTGTAGATGTTTCACATTTCTTTTCTGCCAATAAATGCAGCCAAAAAGCACTGGAATTATCTGGAATCCATTCAATTATCCTATCAAACAGAGACAGTGCCTCTTCAAAATTTCTATTTTCTATTAACGACTCCATTTTATAATATTGAGCAGCCGCATTATCATGTATTACTGATTCCCTTACTTCATTGATTTCCGATGTATCTCCACAATAAAAACATTTGTTTACTTTATAAAAGTATTTTCCACATTTTGAACATCTTACTATTTTCACTGTATTCTCCCATCCTTCCTCAGTTCTTCTGCCATAGCATTCATTCTTCCCTGTTGTTCCGTTACTTTAGTTAATTCATTCATAATTTCTGCCATTTGTTCACTCGTTTTGTATTTTATTGAATTTAATCTTTTATCGTTCGTGCGATTTCTGGAACATATTTCATATGCTTTTTTCGCCTCCTGCTTTAACTCCTCCGCATATTTTGTTCGTTGCTTAAGTTCTATCTCTTTATTTTCAGTATTTTTCTTTTTCCTTTTTATATTGTCTTCCTGCTTTGCTTTAAAAATCCCATAAAAAAGCCCTATTATTGCTCCACCAGCAATACAAATAACTACCAAAATCCATACCTTCGACCATTCAAATAGCATTTCTCTATCGCAATCACATGACAATATAGCATATCCAATATTAAAAATTTCAGCACATGCCCCAAGTATTACTAAACCAATCGCAGCAAGTGCCCCACACCCAGCACCTTTTAATGTATTCAGAATGATTTTACCCATTATTTTTCTCCTCCGTTTTCAATATATGTTTTCTGAAATACTTTCCCATTAAGATAAGCCAAATAAAAACAGATACTACTTGACTAAATGAAATTCCATTAATAATTCCTCTTCGAACATCACCACGCCAAAATTCCAGTATAAATCTCCCTAAACTGTACAATATCAAGTATCTTTTCAGTATATTTCTGGACATCCATTCTTTAGATTTTAATAATAAAAACAAATAAAAAAATAGAATTATTTCAAACACTGATTCTAGGATTTGTACTGGCATTCTATAATTTATATCAACGCCCCCTTCTACCATCGTTACATATTGAATGCTCCCTACCCCATTATATTTTTTTCCATAACAGCACCCTGACAGGAAACATCCAATCCTTGCAATTGAATGAAAAAAAGGAATGCATACAGCCAATACATCTATTGCATATTTATCTAATATACATTGCTTTTTATCCAACAATAGAGTGTAACAACCGATCAATCCGAATAGACCACCATAAAATACGATTCCCGTGTCAAATATACTATCTTTCGTTATCTTTTTTCCTAATCCAATATCTCTATATACTCCCGTTATGAATCCAAATAATTTTGCCCCTACTGCCATTCCTATCAAAGAAAAAAATAGAATTTTCATACTTTGTGAAATATCGTATTCTTTCGAAAACATTAAAACAATATATAGACAAATTGTAATCACCCCTCCACTCAGTGCCACAAAAAGATAAGATGGTAATCCTAATATCTGAAAATCTATGGTATTAAATGTCATTACTGCTCTCCATATTTATAATTTTTCATCATTACTGATATATTTTTCACACATTCTCTACCTTATCGTCATTTTGACTACGATTCTAAGTATAATGATATATTTCTTTTCGCATACTATCAATTCATTTCGCGTCCATTTGTTTCTATTTATAGCCGTTTTGTTACAATCATCTTGAAACCAGACTATACATTAACTTTACAACACCATATCGAGGATCATGCATGACATCATTTGGAGAACGCCTGAAACAACTCATGGAAGATCAGTCTATTTCCCAGCGTGATCTGGCTGCTGCTCTGAACATTTCCAAGTCAACTGTCAGTGGATATGTCAACAGCTACAGAGAACCAGACTTCAAATCCCTTTTGGAAATTGCTTCTATCTTTCATGTAACAACAGACTATCTGCTTGGAAATTCCGATATTCCGTCTCTTCCCACCTCTGCCCATAACAATCAATCCATTCTTTTGCTTTCCTACTTTGAACAGCTCAGTCCTGAAGTACAGAATATCGTTTTAAAAGAAGTAAAAGCACTTACCAAACCATAATTTACAACAAAGGCAGTGATACCCACTTTTCATGGGATCACTGCCTCATCCATCTCTACTTCTTATTGCTTTTCTTTCAGAGAATCGTAAGCTGCATCATTCTTCCGCCAGCTTTTTGTTACAGGTTTCCTTTTATACCTTATATTCCTACGCTTTCATCCCGTACTTTGCCGTCATTTGCTCAAATACTTCCGGCTCCAACAGTCTTGCAATATACTCTGTGTCCCCATTCTGCGACATTTTGGCAATTAACTTCAGCGTATTTTCCCGTTCCTGTTTCATTCCTTTTTGAATTCCCATTTTCATTCCACGAGCTTCACCACGCCTTTCACCGCGCTCTTCTCCACGTTTTTCTCCCTGTTCCGTAGCATAATTCATCGCGTTGATCCAGTCCCTCTCTGCCTTCTCCTGCCTCATACACTCAATTCTGACTCTTTCGTCCTCTGTCAATGTAATCATCGTCTCCACTGCCTCCTTTATTTTTTCATTTTTCTCCGACAATTCCTGTAGTTCTTCCCAGGTTTCTGCAGTCAGCGCTTTTGCCCAGTCGTACAAGCCCGACTGTCGCTCTCTTTCTTCCGCTTTTTCTGCCTGCCGTAAAGACAGTACACAAAGCTTCATCTTATTTGTAAAAACGCGGTCATGCTCCGTGTCCCACAGCTCGTATACCTGATAAAACGGATTCTCTCCGGATTTCCACAAATCGAAATCAAGAATTCCAATCTGTACCGTTGTTTTCAGGTTTTTATAATCTTCTCCCTTTTTCAGATCCAGCAGATTCTCTGCCAGATAATACACTCCACGCTCATTCCAGTTTCCCTCATCCAAAACCTGCATCCCCAGATTTACACGGATATTCCCATGCTTCTCCATCAGCTTTTCCGATAACTTTATTTCCTTCTGCAAGCGTTATTTCCTTATAATGTACTTTCTCAATTACTCCATTCCGTATTTGTCCATCATCCTCCGATATACTTCCGGCTCCAACAACCTTGCAATATATTCTGTGTCCCCATTCTGCGACATTTTGGCAACCAGCTTCAGTATACTTTCTTTCGCCTTTTGCATTCCACGCAGTTCGCCCTCTTTCATTCCCTCTTTCATTCCAACACTTTTTCCCTCTTCTCTCAGTTCCTCTGCCCATTCTTCCATCGCTTTACACATATCAATGCTCTCCTTTCCATTTTCCAGATATTTTTCTTTCTTGTCCTGTAGTTCTTTCAGATTTAACATCACGCAGATCATATCGTAAGTCGCTACGTCCATTCTGCTGATCCGATCTGCATGTTTTCTGCAGTATTCCTGAATTTTTGTCTTGCTGCTGCGCCGTTTCATCAATCCAATCAGCTCGCGCAGATTTCCTACGCTTCCATCCCGTACTTTGCTGTCATCTTCTCAAACACTTCCGGTTCAATCAGCCTCGCAATATACTCCGTGTCTCCATTCTCTGACATTTTTGCAATCAATTTCAGTGTGTTCTCCCGTTCCTGCTGCATTCCACGTTTTTTCCCTTGCTCTGTAGCATAATTCATCGCGTTAATCCAGTCCCGCTCTGCCTTTTCCTGCTGCATGCACTCAATCCTGACTCTTTCTTCCTCCGTCAATGTAATCATCGTCTCCACTGCCTCCTTTATTTTTTCATTTTTCTCCGACAGCTCCTGTAATTCTTCCCAGGTTTCCGCTGTCAACGCTTTTGCCCAATCATACAAACCTGATCGACGATCCCGTTCTTCTGCCTTTTCCGTCTGCCGTAAAGACAGGACACAGAGCTTCATCTTATTTGTAAAAACACGCTCATGCTCCGTATCCCACAACTCATACACCTGATAAAACGGATTCTCTCCAGCTTTCCACAAATCAAAACCAAGGATTCCGATCTGCACCGTTGTTTTCAGATTTTTATAATCTTCTCCCTTTTTCAGATCCAACAGATTCTCTGCCAGATAATACACTCCACGCTCATTCCAGTTTCCTTCATCCAAAACCTGCATTTCCAGATTTACACGGATATTTCCATGCTTCTCCATCAGTTTTTCCGATAACTTTATTTTCTTCCGCAAGCGTTACGTCCTTATATTATGTTTCCGCGATTACTCCATTCCGTATTTATCCATCATCCTCTGATATACCTCCGGTTCCAATAATCTTGCAATGTACTCTGTGTCTCCATTTTCTGACATTTTGGCAATCAACTTCATCGTGTTTTTCATTCCACGCTGTTCGCCCTCTTTCATTCCAGCACTTTTTCCCTCTTCTCTCAGTTCCTCTGCCCATTCTTCCATCGCTTTGCACATATCAATACACTCCTTTCCGTTTTCCAGATATTTTTCTTTCTTGTCCTGTAGTTCTTTCAGATTTAACATCACGCAGATCATATCGTAAGTCGCTACGTCCATTCTACTGATCCGATCTGCATGTTTTCTGCAGTATTCCTGAATTTCTGTCTTGCTGCTGCGCCGTTTCATCAATCCAATCAGTTCGCGCAGATTTGTCTGGAAATATTCCTCCTGCAATTCTTCCAACGAAAACACATAAATCTGGTATTCCTGCACCATCTGTTTTAAAATCGGGTCAATTTCTTCCAACTCCATCATTTCACTGAGCTTCTTTGGAGCATCCCACGGTTCCGTGCCATGATACAACACGATCGTAACGATCGGTGTCAGATGATCGTTTCTGCCCATCTTGCTTAAATACTCTACACCGGTTTTTATTTTTCCCTCACTTTTCAACCGGATATAGCGAAGCTGTCTGGCATATTCTGCCAGATCATATTCCATACAGCGAAACGGCATCGCCAAATGCGGCTGATTCTGCGCTTCTGCTGCCAGCAAAACATAACTTTTCTCGTTCCAAAATGCCCGAATCGCATCTCTCTCCCGCCTTCTGGCAGTTGGTCTTTTCACGCGCTCTGACAATCGTTGTTGATAAAACTGCTGTACCTCACACAGGTTGCCTGCCTTCACGACCTCCTCTCCCTGATACAGGCAACCATTGTACAGATCCGCCAACACCTCGGCACGGCCTAAATACGCCGTAAAAGCATCGTTTTGTTTCCCCATTCACGCCTCCTGTTTTTTCACTTTAATCTCCATTCCGCAGGCGCTTTGCGCCGAAGGAATCGCGAGACGAACGTCCAGTTCGGCTCTGCGGTCATAGCTACTTTGTGACGCCTGCGGCACAAATAGCTGTGTGAAAAATAAGCGATCACGCTCATTTTTCACACTATTCCCTTTTCAGATTGCAACAACAGAATACACGCCTTGCAAACCTTCTATTGCCATAAATTGAAATCTGCAGCACCTGCTGCCTGATGAAAACACAGCCCATCTATACTGTGTTCGATAGAAAAGATAGATTGTCCGATTCGGAAAGAGTGTTCCCGGACAATTTTTACTCGCGAGTACACACTGACGCTCTTGCGCCTGTTTTACAGGCGACCCGCCCCTTAGTGGACACGAAAAAACAATAGAATGCACGCTCTGCGAGCATTCTATTGTCATGAATCAAATGCCGCCTTCAGCGCCCTTGGTTTCCCTTCGTGTCCACTACAGTTTACCACATTTTCGCAGGAGTTTAAATAGTGAAAAATACGGTACTACTCCTTCTTCATTTTTAGCTCCTGCATAATCCCCATAAAGATGTTCCATGCCACCCGTTCCTGGTAAACGCTGTCTGTCAGCAGCGCTTCTTCCTGCGGATTGCTCAAAAATCCGCACTCCACAATGACGATAGGGCATGCTGTTTTTTTCAAAAGATAGTAGCTGTCATTCGCCTTTGCCTGCCGATGGTTCTGCGGGTCAAGTCCTTTTACCAGGCGCTCCTGCAGGCGTTTTGCAAGCTGCTTTCCCTCGACACTCGATGTATAATAAAAAACCTGCGCCCCTTTGATCGCCGGATCGGGATAGCTGTTCTGGTGAATACTGACCGCAAGATCCGCCTTTGCCTCTTCCATCATCGACACTCTCCGCTTCATATCCTGCACTTTTTTCCCGGACGCATTTTCATCATACAGACCATTATTGTCCGTTCTCGTCATTACAACCGCAACGTCCGCCTGCTTTAACAATGCTTCCAACCGCTTCGCAATCGCCAGATTGATTTCTTTTTCCAGAGTTCCGGCTGTGCCGATTTTCCCCGGATCGTCTCCGCCATGTCCCGCATCAACCACAACGCAGTATTTCGTCCGGCTCTGTCTACTCTGCTCCCTCTCTACCCGAAACTTTCCGGTCAGCACAGCGGCCTGTCTGCCTGTAAAAAAAGCGGCAGTAAAAAATACTGCCGCCGTTATCAGAGAAAAAAGACTCTGCATTTCTTTTCGTCCCATACCTGAAAAAGCCTCACCCGCTTTTTTCTATTGTATGGCATCTTCCGCTTCTCTATGTCTGTTTACCGCGCAAGGGCTCCGTCAGTCTGCATAGCACCTCAGTGCATAGCACTTCAGTTCGTAGCATCCCCCGCTGTATTCCTTATTCTATTTTCCGGTTTACTCTGCCGCAAATCCACTGATGACGCCCCAGATATTTTTGCGTCCATCATCAAAGCCCAGCTTCCATGCTGCAATGCCGCCCAGGTTGTGCTCCTTCATCACGTTGATTTTGGCTTCCAGGGACTGCTCGTCCTCCAGCCAGATCTGCACGGTTCCATCGCTCGTCTCAAACTCTACATAGTTCTGTCCAACGCTGTTGTCCCAGGTCGCAGCCGCCTGATTTTTGTTCATGTAATCATAAGCAGTCTGAATCCCGACTGCACGGCTCGTCACCGCGCCGTCCTCTGCAGTCGTCCAGATTCTTGTATACAGCGGAACTGCATTGATGACTTTTTCCGAAGGAACCTCCTGCGTCATCCGCTCAATTCCTTCGGTCACATAGCCAAGGGATGCTACGGAACCGGCGACCTCTGAACCGCCCCAGTGCTCGTCATAGCCCATGATAATCACATAGTCTGCCATCACGCCCTGCTCCGCCCATTTATAATGTGCGTTATAGTTGTGGGGCACATAGTTATCGACGGAAAGCACAAGCCCCTTCTGTCTGCACGCTACGGACAGCTCCCGGATAAACTGGATATAATCCTGACTTCCATCCTCGGTCACCTTTTCAAAATCCACATTGATTCCATCAAAGCCGCAGCGATCTGCCTCACTCATCAGAACCTCGATAATCGCAGTCCGCTTACTCGTATAAGATAGGATTTCCTGCGGGTCAACGCCGTTATCCTCACGATGCGTAAAATCATCAATCAGTGCCCACACCTCCAGACCGAGGGCGTGTGCCTGCTGCACATAGGAGGGGCTGGCAATCCCATCCACAACGCCCGTATTATCGTAAAGAGAATACCAGGTCGGAGAAATTACATTAACGCCTGTCACACCGCTCATAACACCCGGAAACGTGGAATTTGCCGACTCTACGGTCACCTGATGCCACGCCAGATCAATTTTATGGTCCCGCAGATTGCCGGTATAATCCGGCTCCACATATCCGGTGTCCTTCACCGGAGTTTCCTCTGCCGGATCTGTCAAGTGCTTTTTCTGGACATAGCCGATATAGCCATCCTGCGTCTGCACCTGATCCCAGTTTTCCATCTCCTCCAAAACAGTGACCTTCGTCCCTTTTTCCAGATTCTGCAGAACCTCGCTCTTGACGCCGCCCCTGACGCGAAGTGCTGTGTTCTTCTTCAGCTCTGCGCTCTGAAGCGTATCCCAATTGGTCGTCAAAACAACCCGGTTGGGCTCTGTATACAATGTATAATTAAAATCCGAATACTGCTTTACATAATCCAATGCAAGCCAGACGTCCCCGTCCTGCTCCACAGCCGCTGTATAACCGTCTGCAGTCTGCTCCCCGATTCCAATCTGTACCGTTTCCTCCGGGAGGGTATACAAAAGCAGCTTTTCATTATGATCCACATAAAACCGCTCATTAAGCATCTCATGAACCGTATCCAGCTTCAGATAGCAGCGCTCATCCTGCAGCAGTCCCTTTTCCTCTGCCAGCTCCTGATTCCAGACAATCGCGACCTCCTGTGAACCGTTCAGCCCGAAATATGCGTTTAAATCCGCTTCTTCCTTCGAACCGGAATATCTCTGGAACAAAAAAACGCCCGCAGCGCCTGCCAGAATCAGAACAATCAGCAACAGTCCGATTAACACCGGTATTACTTTCCTTTTCATTTGTCTGTATCTCCTGTGTTTTCTCTTTTTCACCCACACACGTTATAGTGTAACACACCTTCCAGACAGCGTCATTACAAATTTGTCAGATTTTCAGGGGATCTGCCGCAATCTGTCCCTGTCCGGACCGCCTGAAAATACGACAACCGACAAAACGTCCATCTCTTTTTGTACACTCTCTGTTTCGAACGAACCGCAGAATACTGTCCGGCATTTCGAACAGTATTCCCGATCCGTTAAAGGTCCGGCTACGATCCACAGACCGCCTGTAAACCGCAGCTTCTCCAATATCGGCTTTCTGCAGCATCTATGGAAATGGGGTTCCTTTTTCTACGCTTTTCCAAACCGATATCAGTACCTCCAACCATTCATGACATTCCTATCTGTTTACCATTTTGTCACTTCATCGTACCGGACTTCGCAGAGCTTTCCTTCCTCATCCATGACAAAATCCGGCATGTATACCGCCTTTTCCCGCATGCAGCAGGTTCGGATAATTTCCCTCGGCGCAGTTTTTTTCCCATTCAGATAAAATCCGACGCCTTCCTGTTCCATCTGCTCCAGCATCCGTTCCCAGGTATCCGTTTTTAATCTTCCCATGGCAGTTCTCCTTTGCCAATGCGCTTTTGTCCCAAAAAGGAGCCGCGTGATATATATTCCTGTTCAGATCTGACACAAAAGCGAAAACGATAACGAGATGGATAGACTGTGTCCTGACACCTATACAAGCACCAAATAAATAGTCGTAAAAATATTAAAAAATACTTCATCGTTATGATAATTGGTAAATTTTGAATTTTTGAATTTCCGATAGAGTCACATAACTCTACGAGACTGCTACATACTATAAAGAATGATGAGAACAACTTTGCCGCTGATGTTCTCTCATAAGAATGCAGCCATATCAGCATGGCTGTCCCTGATGATTGGTATAAAATCGGTATCCTGCAAACCTCCGCTCCGACACGGACTGTCCGGAACCATCTCTGGCTTGTATTATAACGGATTCCGACCATACAATCAAGCAATTTCTAAAAAAACAAGAAACTGTTTCCCCATGCGCTTGACTTTTGCACTTTCTTGTGTATATGATAACTCTCACAGGAACGCAAATTTTTCGTTTCTGTGCGTCACACCGGCAGGATTCCGTAAGTATTTTATAAAGTAAGGATGTGATTATATGAAAATAGAAAAAGTGAATGACCATCAGATCCGCTGTACCCTGACCAAAGCCGATCTGGCTGACCGGGAGCTCAAAATCAGCGAGTTGGCATACGGCACTGAGAAAGCCAAAAGCCTGTTCCGCGACATGATGCAGCAGGCCTCCGCCAAATTCGGATTTGAAGCGGATGACATTCCTCTTATGATAGAAGCGATCCCGCTCAATGCCGACTGCATCGTTTTAGTAATCACCAAGGTGGAAGATCCGGAGGAGCTCGACACGCGCTTTTCCAAATTTGCTCCCGCAATGGAGGATGACGACGAGATCGATCCCGACGACTTTTCCGATAGCAGCTCTGACAACACCGACAGTATTTTCGACCTGTTCCGTCAGATCCAGGAAAGCCGTCATGCACAGACTGCAGGCACTCCGACAGCCCCTGCTTCCAAAGAAGACAAAACCACAGCTACAGCAGAGGTAAAACAGCCCCAGGAGGCACGGATTTTCTCCTTCCCTTCCATGCACACGCTGCTTCGCCTTTCCCATGTGGTGAACGATTTTTACACCGGTCACAATACCCTTTACAGAAACCGTAAAAACGACTCTTATCTGCTGATCCTCAAAATGGATCAGACTTCCGTAAAGGATTTCAACCGGATCTGCAACATTGCTTCCGAATACGGTCGTCTCGAGCGCTCCGCTGCCGGCAGCGAAGCATATTTTAAAGAACACTATGAGCTTGTGACGGAAAACAACGCACTGCAGACGCTCGCCGCAATTTAAAGGTTACAAAAAGGGGCTGTAAAATAAGTCCCTAATATAAGAAACGCC
>ULXQ01056116.1_pt1 | contig 25997 bp, 20 predicted proteins | sample 1961481 | NCBI WGS metagenome assembly ULXQ01 (sample SAMEA4835843, study PRJEB28245) | human gut metagenome | biome: gut microbiome; material: fecal sample | place: Denmark | collected 2008 | reverse complement strand
CTCTTCTGGCTTATACCAGAAGAAGAACTGGCGCTGGGCAAGCTTTTCGCGCAGAGTCTTGGCAGAGAATACCGGTTCGAGAGTATAAGGATCATAACCCGAATACCACGTCTCCGTACTTACAGTCATCGGCGTAGGCGTGAAGTCCTGCACCTGCTCAAGATGAAAGTCAAGACGCTTGGTAATGACTGCCAGCTCTGCCATATCCTCCTCACGGCAGCCCGGGTGCGAACTTATGAAGTAAGGAATTATCTGCTGGCGCAAATTCTCCTCGGTATTGATCTTGTCAAAGATGCGCTTGAACTCCTCAAACAACTTGAACGAAGGCTTGCGCATAAGCTTCAACACGGCGTCGGAAGTATGTTCAGGAGCCACTTTCAATCGTCCGCTCACGTGCTTGCAGATAAGTTCGCGAGTGTACTGACGTGCAGCAGCATTCCACTTCTCCTCCTTGCTCTTATGCAGAAGCAAGTCGTAGCGCACGCCACTACCTATGAAACTCTTCTTAATTCCAGGAAGAGCGTCTACCGCATGATAGATTTCAAGCAGCGGAGTGTGGTCGGTTACGAGATTGGGACAAATCTGCGGATTGATGCACGAGGGACGCTTGCACACAGCACACGCCTTTGGATTCTTGCCGTGCATTCCATACATATTGGCCGAGGGTCCGCCAAGGTCGGACAGATAGCCCTTGAAGTCGGGCATTTCTATCACCTTCTTCACCTCCTTTATTATGCTCTCCTTCGAACGGCAAGCTATGAACTTGCCCTGATGGGCGCTGATGGTACAGAAAGCGCAACCGCCGAAACATCCACGATGCAGATTGACCGAGAACTTAATCATATCGTAAGCCGGAATGCGCTTGCCCTTATATTTCGGGTGAGGCAGACGCGTGTATGGCAGGTCGAACGAGTAGTCGAGTTCTTCAGATGTCATAGGCGGATAAGGAGGATTGACAACGGCATACTTGCCGTCTACCTCCTGCAGCAGACGCTGTGCGTGCATCTTGTTCGATTCCTCCTCGATATGACGGAAATTGTCGGCTTCAGCCTTCTTGTTTCGCAGACACTCCTCGTGGCTGTGCAGGACGATGTCGTCCGAGGTTATCCCGCCAGGTATCTCGTCCTCCTTTGTGAGATATACCGTCTGTGGAATATTGCGTATTTCAGCAATCTGCTTACCCTCGCTGAGCTGGCTGCAAAGTTCCAGAATAGGTTTCTCGCCCATTCCGTAGATTATCATGTCGGCACCCGAATCGCAGAGGATACACTTCTGCAGTCCGTCCTTCCAGTAGTCGTAATGAGTCAGTCGGCGAAGTGAAGCCTCAATACCTCCCAACACGACGGGAACATCAGGGAAGAGCTGTTTCAGAATCTTAGTATATACAATGGTAGGATATTCCGGACGGCAGTCGTGACGACCGTCAGGACTGTAGGCATCCTCCGAACGCAGACGCTTGCCTGCTGTGTACTTGTTGACCATAGAATCCATACATCCCGGAGCAATACCGAAGAAGAGATTGGGGCGTCCCAACTTCTTGAAGTCGCGGAAGTCGCCGTGCCAGTCGGGCTGCGGCACTATTGCCACTTTATAGCCCGCCGACTCAAGCGTGCGACCGATAACAGCGGCACCAAACGACGGATGGTCAACATACGCATCGCCCGAGAACAGGATAACGTCAACGCTGTCCCATCCCCGGATTTCCATTTCCTTTTTTGTAGTAGGCAGCCAATCGGTGAGCCTATATTCTTTCATTGTATATACTTTACGTGTTATTAATTCTGTTCTGTTTCCTCTTCAGCTGACGGCTTGTTCTGTTCCCACTCCTTATAGAGCGCCACAAGATTAGACAAGCCGATAGCCTTCATATTATTGTTGTAGATTACATCAAGACAGAGGTCGAGCAAGTTCTTGTCGCTTATGCCCGACGACTCCAGCAATGAGCGCACGTTAAGCTTAAGCTTGTCGAGCACAGTCTCGTCGATAATACCGTTGCTGTCTACCAAGCTGTCAAGAAGAGAATATTTGCGAAGCGTTTCAAGATGCAAGTCACTCACCTCAATGCTTCTTGTGCCTGATGCATTTGCCTGAATTATGTACATAATCATTAGTTTTTTAAAGTTATTAGTCTTGTTTCTATCTCTTGACGAGGAAGTCCATTACGGCCTTCATCACCTGTCGGCGTGCATTCATATTGTTGATGCACTCGAAGGGGAAGCCCATAACGAAGCACTTGTAGTCGCTACCGTCATAAGCTACCGCAGCACTCGAACCGTCGGCATACTGCATTGCGCAAAATGCCGACGAAGCGGCAGGATGCATTACGTCTACCGACGTTGCAGCATAGTGCATGGGGTTGAGATGGCGGATGATGTCGAATTTGATTCCCAGTCCGTTTATTACATTATTATTAATGGAGCGGTCGGCACGTTCGTACGATGCCTTGACCACATTGGCAAGAAACTGTCGCTCGTCGGCACGCAACATATCGCTGCCCACATAAGCTCCGCTCACCATAATGCGTCCGCCACGACCCGTAAATGCCTCAAGCTGCTTGCGCAGTCTCGATGTGAAGGTCTTGTAGCGCACAAGCGAATGACCGTCGTCCTTCTGCAGTCCGAAAGCAATGTCCATAACGTCATAGTCTGTCGAGCGTACGAAATCGTTCTCCAAAGCTTCCACCGAGCAGCTCACCACATTGTAATCTCCCGAGGTTGCAATATTTTCCACGTGACAAACCGATTCATTCTGCTGATTGCCCATCACAAACGAGCCTGCAAGTTCGTCTCCACAATATCCCAACGCTCCCGGACCTTCGCTTCCTGCACGACTACGGTCGAAGCATTGCTGACGACCGTTCCACCCTGCTGTGAGTCCATAAGAAACGCCTATATCGCTGTCCATGTCGAAGCCCTGCTGTGTTTCATTGTCAACTACAGCCGGACCCGAAAGGCGCTTGAATCCATTCACCACAAGAACGTTGCGTGCATGAGGAACCGATGACAGTTTGGCAGCCAACGTCTCCGACGGGAAGCTCTCGCCTCCCCTATTCACAGCGGCTACGCGGAATCGGTAGACTACATCGGGCTGCACGTCAATCACATAAGAAGTGGCGTGCACCATACGTCCGTTGTCAAAACCGCCTGCGCCTTTCGCCACATATATATTATAAGATGTGGGCACGGCTGTAGGCTCCTGCTCGTCCTTTACGGGAAGCCACAACAGTCGCAACTGGCCGTTTCCGATATTCTCTATACGGAAATTGTCTACCGGCAGAGGCTGAACTATGCATGGACGAGAATGGTTGCTGCTGACGTAGCGCAATATGGTCTTGTAGAGCGAGCGTGCCATGGTGAACTTGAAGTTAGGGTCGAATCCACGCTTGAGGTCGGCAAAGTTCTGATGCGACATAGTCTCGACTATAGCCGACGGAACTTCCGGGCGGCGGGTCTCGCTATAGTTACGGTCCCACAGATAGCGGCGAGTCCACTTGCCATACTTGAACGTAAGGTCGCGACGCAATCCTTCGAGCAATTGTTCGGCGAAGTCGTGCGAAGCCATGCGCGAAATGCCACTATTAAGCCGTCCGTCGTTGAAGTTGGTGGTGCATATTACCAGCGAACCTATTATCGAGTCGGGCACCGACGTATATCCTGCATCACTATGCACAGCAAGCGAGAGTTCGATAGGAACCTTCTTGCCCTCGCGTGTCGGCACATAAACCGAGCCTCCTGCAAGCCAGTTGGCCATATTCGAGCGGGTATTGATGTCGTCAGAATAGTCGTCTGTACCATTCTTCCCACCATAAACGCTATAAGGAGCGCCCGACCACTGGGCATTGTAACGGGCACCCTCCAGACAACGTGGCATTCCACTCGTGACGCCATAGCGCTGCACATTGCCCATGCCTCCGCCAAAACGCACAGCATCGGTTGTTATGACACCCTTCTGGTCGGAAAGGTTGGTGATTATCACACGGTTGTCGGTGCTGCTGCCGCTGCCGAAATCAAAAGTGCCAAGATAAACCCATGTGCCTCCACCCATTTGCTGGTTGACACGAAACAGAGTGCGCTGTCCCTTATGGCATACTATATATTGAACGTCAGATACGCTATTGGGCAGAGTCTGATAGCTCACATAAACAGCATAACGTCCTGCCTGCGGAATCTGAGGCTGATAGGAAGCCCACGATTCATGACCCTTACGCACGGTACGAACCTGACGCACGGTGCCTTGAAGGAACGGGTTCTCGCCGTCACGATACACTCCATTGCGCACGGCAAAACCTTTTTCCTTGGCAGTCTGCCACTTCTCACGGCCGTCATCTTCTACATATCCACGACCGTTGTCGTTGTCTACCAGCACTTCGTTCTTCTGCCAGTCGCGCTCGCGTGGAGTATAAATCACAGCTCCGGCACGCTCAAGCATCGGAATGAGATAAGGCACAACGATGGTTTGGGTGAAAAGGTCCTCGGTAGTGCCAAACAGATTTGGGCGCTGCCAACGCCAGCGTGACTTCTTCGTATCATAATATATTCCGTGCGAAGCCCACAAAGAAATGTGCCTGTCGAACAATCCGTGCGAGATGAAGTAAGGGCGCGACTCATCGTAAACCCATGGAGCACCGTCATATTCTATCTTGCCCCATGCCGATGGTACGCCAGCATTTTCCACACGTGCACCAGCCACAAGCTGCTCAATGGGCAGACCTGCAGCCACAATACTGAGCGAATACTTGTTGTAAGGCTTGGGCAGAGACTTCGCCAGACGCTTGTAATAGAACTTTACCGACTTCTCGGTAAACTCCTGCGTAGCAAACGACGTACTGACATACACCCGTAGCTCACGCTTGCGGTTGTCCACACTAAACTTCTCAAGATAAGGCTGTGTATGGTAAGTGACATTCTTTGCCCTGTTCTGCAAAACATAGTTTTTCAGAAGAGCTTCCACTTTTTCACTTGGCAGCGTCTTGTTGCTGCCAGCTACAGCCTGAACTGCAACCATCGAAAAGGCACAGAATAGTATGGATATGACTCGGTTCATTTTACAACTCTGATTATATGATTTTTCCATTGTTGTCCCCCTGCCCTTCAAAAGGGCTCCTTTGGGCTTGCAAAAGGACTCCTTCTGCCGTTCAAAAGGACCCCTTTTACATTGCAAATGTAGTCCTTTTACAGAGCAAAAGGACTACATTCGGAATGCAGTATGCGAATATTGATTCGCCACACCTATTTTATATGTCTCCGACGGTGAAGAGTTCGGGCTTCTTACCCTTGAAATCCTTAAAGTAGGACTTTATCTTCTTCATGTCAGCCTCAACGTCGCCTGTCGGCACAATCACATGCTTGCATTCTATGAGCTTGCGCTCGAAGTCGAGTCCGTACAGCAGTATTGGTATGTTAGCCTTCAATGCTATGAAGTAGAAGCCCTTCTTCCATTCGGGATTGAGCGAACGGGTTCCCTCAGGAGTGACACACAGGCGGAAGTGGGGAGTGTTGCGTGCTGTCTCGGCAAGAGCGTCGGTCATACTTGTATGCTTGCCACGATAGACGGGTATTCCGCCTATGCTACGGAAGAAAACGCCCAAAGGCCAGAAGAACCATTCCTTCTTCATAAGGAAGTTGATCTTCAGGTTCTCGGCACGCGAGTAGAGCAGACCCATTATAAAGTCCCAGTTGCTCGTATGAGGTGCAAGACACAAGATATATTTTTCGGGAAACTCCACACTTATCTCGGCACGCCAATGCATGCGCTTGTAGAGCACCGTTCTGCAAAAACGTTGCAATAAACTCATTATTCCTTTATTTTCTTAACCAGATATTAATGTCTAACAAGCCAATTTACTCAAAGTTTGAAATCTGGTCGATGATTTCAGACACCTGCTTGTTGAACTTTGTGATAAGATCCTTGAAGAATTCAGAAGCCGGCATTCCCGGCTCTACATGCGATATGCGGCGGATGTAGTCGTTGTGGATTACCAGAATAGAAGTAAGCAAGGCCTTAACGTTTTCTTCGTCAGCCTTTATTGAATAAGATGCAGCCACTACTTCTGAAAAAAGTTCGCTACATACGTAATTGATTTTTCGTTTTAAGATTCGTTTATTAGCCATAATTCCTTTTATGATTTAATATAATTTCTTGCCAAAGATAGAAAAAAAAAGAATACGTAACAAGTAATATCAATAAAAAATGTAATCGCTTAAAGTTTTCCGTCCAATATTTTCAGTATGTCACAGAAAAAGCGTATTTTTGCAGCACGAAATAATATAAAGGTAGATTTTATTTCAATAATACATACTTTTTAATTTTTAACATCAAATGGAAATTAGTGCATTGCAGATTGCAAGAGCTGCTTATCAGCCCAAATTGCCCAAGGCTCTTCAGGGACCGGTGAAGGCCGTAGAAGGTGAGGCTACACAGTCAGTAGGTAACCAGGATGACATCAAGGCTTTGTTCCCTAACACATACGGAATGCCCGTCATCACATTCGAAGCTGGCGAGAAGAAGGAGCTTCCGGCTTTCAATGTTGGTGTAATTCTTTCAGGTGGTCAGGCTCCTGGCGGCCACAACGTTATTTCAGGTCTTTTCGACGGTGTAAAGTCACTCAACCCCGCTAACAAGCTGTACGGATTCATCCTCGGCCCTGGCGGTCTGGTTGACCACAACTACAAGGAGATCACTCCTGAGCTTATGGATGCTTACCGCAACACTGGCGGTTTCGACATCATCGGTTCTGGCCGTACCAAGCTTGAGAAGGAAGAGCAGTTTGAGAAGGGTATCGAGATTCTTCGCGAGCTCGGCATCAAGGCTCTCGTCATCATCGGTGGTGACGACTCTAACACTAACGCTTGCGTACTCGCTGAGTACTATGCAGCAAAGAAGTACGGTGTTCAGGTAATCGGCTGCCCGAAGACTATCGACGGCGACTTGAAGAACGAGCAGATCGAAACTTCATTCGGTTTCGACACAGCTTGCAAGACATACTCTGAGCTTATCGGCAACATCCAGCGCGACTGCAACTCAGCCCGCAAGTACTGGCACTTCATCAAGCTCATGGGCCGTTCGGCTTCTCACATCGCTCTTGAGTGCGCTCTTCAGACCCAGCCTAACGTTTGCCTCGTTTCAGAGGAGGTTGAGGCTAAGGAGATGTCACTTGACGATGTTGTAACATATATCGCTAAGGTAGTAGCCGACCGTGCTGCCGATGGCAACAACTTCGGTACTGTACTCATTCCTGAGGGTCTTATCGAGTTCATCCCTGCTATCAAGAAGCTCATCGCTGAGCTCAACGAGGTTCTTACCGATCCTGCTACTGGCGAGTCACGTGAGTTTGCCAACGCTGAGGAGCAGATCGATTTCGTAAAGAGCTCTATCGCTAAGGACAACCTTGCTATTCTCGAGTCGCTTCCTGAGGACGTTGCACGTCAGCTCTGCCTTGACCGCGACCCGCACGGAAACGTTCAGGTTTCGCTCATCGAGACAGAGAAGCTCCTCTCACGTATGGTTGAGAAGAAGCTCGAAGCTTGGAAGGAAGAGGGCAAGTACAATGGCAACTTCTCAGCACAGCACCACTTCTTCGGCTATGAGGGACGTTGCGCTGCTCCGTCTAACTACGACGCTGACTACTGCTACTCACTCGGCTACAACGCTTCACGCCTCATTGCCAACGGCAAGACTGGCTACATGTCAGTAATCAAGAACACTACTGCTCCTGCCGCTGAGTGGATTGCAGGTGGTGTGCCTATCACAATGATGATGAACATCGAGCGTCGTAACGGTGCCAACAAGCCTGTTATCCGCAAGGCTCTTGTAGAGCTCGACGGTGCTCCGTTCAAGTTCTTCGCTGCTCATCGTGAGGAGTGGGCCAAGAACGATTGCTACGTATACCCGGGTCCGGTTCAGTACTGGGGTCCGTCAGAGGTTTGCGATCAGCCTACTAAGACTCTGAAGCTTGAGCAGGGCAAGTAATTCACTTGTCAAGCTACAACTTCTTACTGAGTTAAAGATAAGATGGAGAGCAGAGTGGCTTCAGCCATTCTGCTCTCTCTGTTTAAGCCTGAGCATATATTGCAAATTCATTAGAAACTATGAGTGAACAGAATCACGCACGCAAAGCAAACAAAAGAAAGAAAACTACACGCAAAGCCTCTTCCACAAAGAAGCAGTCGGCACTCAGCGCCCTGCTCGCACGCAATCCGCATGCAGCATGGTGGGTTGGCGGCATTGCCGTAGTGTGTCTGTACGTGTGGCTGTTCTACTCGTTTCTTGTAAGCCCTACCGGATTCAGATGGCGTGCATTGTTCGGCGATGCCAACTATCCTGCCGGATACGAAATACACGGCATAGACATTTCGCACTATCAGGGCGACATAGACTGGGACAAACTGCGTGGAGCCAGCATCGAGGGATGCCCGCTGCGTTTTATAATGATAAAATCAACAGAAGGCTCAACACGCGTTGACGACAAATTCAAGGAGAACTTCCGCCAGGCACGCGAATATGGATACATACGTGGCGCCTATCACTTCTGGAGCAACAAGTCGTCGGCTCGCTCGCAGGCCTACCACTTCCTTAATACCGTACGTCTTGAAGAGGGCGACCTGCCTCCGGTTCTTGACGTAGAACATAAACCTGCCGACCGCTCGGTTGAGGATTTCCAACACGACATACTGACATGGCTTCACATCGTTGAGGATAAATATCACGTGAAGCCTATCATCTACACGTATTACAAATTCAAGGAGAAATACTTAAGCAAGACCGTATTCGACGACTACCCTTACTGGATAGCCCATTACTATGTCGACAAGGTGGAATACAAAGGAGCGTGGAAATTCTGGCAGCATACCGACGTTGGCCGACTTCCTGGTATAAAGAGCTATGTAGACTTCAACATCTACAACGGTTCGTTCTATGATATGAAAAAACTTACCATTGGCAATCAAGACACCGTATGGTGAAAAGAATCAAGCATTCATCTGGTTTGATTCTTAATTCAAGTTGTATCTGAATTGAAATCCAACGGGCGATACTGACAAACTAACGTCGTCGCATATTTTCTCCTTGCCAAACACAACCAGCCACTCCTATCCAAGGCGACACACTATAATACTCATGCATAAGGGTTGTAGCTCCACAGAAAGCTATCGACACACCCATATACCTTAATCGCATTTTTATAAATAGGTATTTTTCTATACTTAATTAGCTTCAAACAAGGCGCAAGCCCATTCTTCGTCAGTAACAGCATTCTTCAGAGACATGGCATTATCCATTGCAGCCTTTTCCAACATCGGAACGTCCGACTCATAGAAACCGCTGAGTATCAGACATCCGTCCTTCTTCATATGACGCTTGAATGCCGGCATATCGTTTATCAGGATGTTGCGGTTGATGTTTGCAATCACTACATCAAACTTCTCGTCCACTCCGTCAAGAACAGACGCGTCACCAAGCATCACATCAAGATTGCCTACTCCATTGATCGAGGCATTGTGCTTGGCGTTTTCCGAGCTCCATTCGTCAATGTCATATCCCAACACTCTATCAGCACCAAGACGCGAAGCTACAATACCAAGAATGCCTGTACCACATCCGCAGTCGAGCACCTTCTTTCCATTCAAATTCATGCCAAGCAGACGACGCAGAATCATGCGTGTAGTCTGATGGGTACCGGTGCCAAAAGCGTTGCGTGCCTCAATGAAGATGCGCATCACACCATCATTACCCGCAAACATATTCATATCAGTATGTTTGGCATCATATATAATAAGGTGGTCGCCAACGCCTATTGGCTCGAAGCCCTCGTCTTCCCAACCTTGATTCCAATCCTGGTCGGGCACTTCAGCTATGTCGTAAGCCACAGTTGCGCCTTCAGGCATATAGTCGGCAATGGCATCATCGAGCGTCTCCTTATTATACAAAGGACGCTGCACATAACCCAGCAGTCCGTCGTCAGTATCTTCAAAAGCCTCAAAGCCAGCCTCGCAGGCAGCAGCCGACAACAGTTCACGGGCAGGCTGCATAAGCTCAGCCTCACATTCTATCTTGAAATTAGCTACAAAATATTTCATCTGTCAGTTGTTATTAATTATTCGTACACTTCGTCAATACCATATTCCATGTCGTCCTCGGCATTATGCGAGCAACCGTCGAATCCTTCCGGCAAATCAAATTTGGCATTAGGATCGTATGGCAGAGTCTTGTCACGATAAACCTTCTTCATAAAGTAAGCCCATATAGGCAACGCCATTGTAGCACCCTGACCCATACGCATCGAGTCGAAGTGAATGTCGCGGTCGTCGCCGCCTACCCAACAGCCGCTTACAAGCTGCGGTGTGAATCCCATAAACCAAGCATCGCTGTTGCGGTTGGTAGTACCGGTCTTACCGCCTATCTCGCCTGTGAAGTTATACTTATAACGCAGTCGGCCCGCTGTACCACCGTCAACAACTCCCTTGAGCAGCACAAGCATCTTGTTGGCACTCTCCTCACTTATCACCTCGTTCATACGAGGCTGGAAACTGGTAATGACATTGCCTTCGTTGTCCTCGATACGACTCACAAACATCGGAGCCGTACGTATGCCACGATTGGCGAATGTAGTATAGGCGCTTACCATCTCTGCTACGGTCATCTCACACGGACCCAAGCACAATGACATAGACGGGTGGATGTCGGGATTGTTGATGCCGTAGTCATGCAGAAGTTGCACAAACTGCTGCGGGCTCAGCTTACTCATAAGATAAGCCGAAATCCAGTTGCTCGACTGTGCCAATCCCCACTTCAGTGTGACCATCTCTCCAGCACGCTTATGGCTTGCATTGCGTGGAGTCCACGGCATGCCTGCTACCATATAAGTCCGCTGCACGTTGGGAGCCAGATCGCATGGCGAGAATCCGTTCTCCATAGCCAGCGAGTAGAGGAAAGGCTTAATTGTAGAACCCACCTGACGACGACCACCGGTAACCATATCGTACATGAAGTGTGTATAGTCCAAGCCTCCCACATACGCCTTCACAGCGCCTGTAGTCGGGTCCATACTCATAAATCCTGCTCTGAGGAAAGACTTAACATAGCGAATGCTGTCTATTGGTGTCATCGTTGTATCGACATCGCCATGATATGTGAATATAGACATATCCGTTGGAGTATGGAACGATTTATGTATTTCTTCATCACTTGCGCCATTTGACTTCAATATGCGATAGCGTTCGCTCTGCAGCACAGCACGTTCCATAATCTGATTCACCTGCTTCTTTGTGAGCTGCGAAGTGAACGGAGCGTTAGGTTTGCCCCTATTCTCCTTGAAGAATTCGGGCTGCAGATAGCGCGCAACATGTCCATACACAGCCTCTTCGGCATAACGCTGCATGCGCGAGTCGATTGTGGTGTACACCTTAAGTCCGTCGGCATTAAGATTGTATGGAGTTCCGTCCTTCTTGAAGTTCTTGTTGCACCAGCCATAGAGCGGGTCGGTATCCCATGCTATTGAGTCGAGCACATACTGGCGCTTGTTCCACGATGGATACTTGCTGCGGTCGGGACGCTCTGCCGACATATACACACGCAAGAACTCTCGCAAGTATGGAGCAGTGCCATCCTTGTGGTCGTTACGATGGAAATTGAGTGTAAGAGGCAGTTCGCATGACTTATGATATTGTTCATCTGTAATATACCCTGCCTTACGCATTTGGTCCAACACCACATTGCGACGGTCGCGACAACGCTCCGGGTAACGCACAGGATTGAACAGCGACGGATTCTTGCAGAGTCCAATCAATGTTGCAGCCTCCTCAAGCGTGAGATCCTTGGGGTCTTTATAGAAATATGTGGTAGCTGCAGTCTTTATACCTACCGCATTATGCAGGAAGTCGAAATAGTTGAGATACAGAGCTATTATCTCCTCCTTTGTATAGTTGCGCTCAAGCTTTACGGCTATCACCCACTCTATCGGCTTCTGCAACAGACGTTCGAGCGTACTGCCAGCCGCATCCGAATACAACTGCTTGGCAAGCTGCTGTGTGATGGTACTGCCACCGCCGGCACTGGTCTGTCCTAACAGTCCACGCTTCACTATGGCACGGCTCAAAGCAATGAAGTCAATGCCCGAATGGTCGTAGAAACGTACATCCTCAGTTGCCACCAATGCCTGTACAAGATATGGTGACAAATTAGAATAAGGCACGCATATACGGTTCTCGCGGTTGAAATTCCATGTACCAATCACTTTGCCGTCAGACGAATATATCTGTGTGGCAAAACGACTTATCGGATTCTGCAAATCTTCTATCGGAGGCATATACCCTATCCATCCGTTCCATATAGCAACAAACGCCAACGAACTACCTAAAAATGTAAGGCCCAACAGCCCCCATAGAAAATGTATAAAAACTTTTCGCATATATTCTGATAAAGTGAGTCTTATTAGTTATTCTTTTGATTGCAAAGGTAAGGTAAAAAAGTGAGAAAAGAATAAATAATACATTTCATTTGACTCTTATCTGAAAAAATATAACTACCTTAGCACACAAATCAAAGAATAACCATTAATTCTATAAAACAAATGAGACACGATTTCGTAACAATTGCCGACCTTTCCAAAGAGAAAATCATGTATCTCCTTGAGATGGCCCAGGAATTCGAGAAGTATCCCAACCGAGAGCTTCTGAAAGGCAAAGTGGTAGCGACACTTTTCTTTGAGCCGTCAACACGTACACGCCTTAGCTTTGAGACAGCAGCCAACCGACTTGGCGCACGTGTGATAGGTTTCTCTGATGCCAAGGCTTCAAGCGTATCGAAAGGAGAAACACTTAAAGACACAGTATTGATGGTGTCTAATTACGCCGACGTCATTGTAATGCGCCACTTTGTAGAAGGTGCAGCACAATATGCCAGCGAAGTAGCTCCCGTTCCTATTGTCAATGCCGGCGACGGTGCACACATGCACCCATCGCAATGTCTGCTCGACCTCTACTCTATCTATAAGACCCAGGGCACTCTCGACAATCTTAACATATATCTTGTAGGCGACCTTAAGTATGGTCGTACAGTACATTCGCTCATCACAGCAATGCGCCATTTCAATCCTACATTCCATTTCGTAGCACCTAAGGAGCTCGCAATGCCTGATGAATACAAGATTTATTGCAAGGAGCATGGTATAAAGTTCGTAGAGCACACCGAATTCAACGAAGACGTCATTGCCGATGCCGACATTCTGTATATGACACGTGTACAGAAGGAACGTTTCTCTGATTTGATGGAATATGAGCGCGTCAAGAACGTATACATCCTCAAGAACTCTATGCTGGGCAAGGCCAAGCCCAACATGAAGATTCTGCATCCGCTGCCACGCGTCAACGAAATTGCATACGATGTCGACGACAATCCTCACGCTTACTACATACAGCAGGCTGGTAACGGACTGTTTGCACGTGAGGCAATATTCAGCCACGTGCTCGGCATAACACTCGACGAGGTTAAGAACGATAAAACTATTATTAAGTAATACCATAAACGCGATGAACAACAAGAAAGAAAGACTGGTTGCCGCCATCAAGAACGGCACCGTCATCGACCATATACCAGCCGAAAAGACTTACGAGGTTGTAAACCTGCTAAAACTGCAAGAGCTGGCAGTACCGGTAACTATCGGCTACAACTATCCGTCAAGCAAGATTGGAAAGAAGGGCATTATCAAGGTCTCTGACAGATTCTTCACCGACGAGGAGATTTCACGTCTCTCTGTAGTTGCCCCTAACGTAGTGCTGAATATTATCAAGGACTACGAGGTTGTCGAGAAGAAGACCGTAGAGACACCCGACGAGTTGCGTGGCATTGTGCTTTGCAACAACCCCAAGTGCATTACCAACAACGAGCCTATGCAGACTGTGTTCAACGTCGTAGACAAAGCACACGGTATCATCAAGTGCAGATACTGCGACAAAGAGCAGTGCATGGAAGATGTAAAACTCGTATAAAATAAATTCTATTCAATTACTTTTTTAAAACCTAAGCCAATATGGAAAGAGACCAAGTGATTTTTGATCTTATTGAGAAAGAACATCAGCGCCAGCTGAAGGGTATCGAACTCATTGCATCAGAGAATTTCGTAAGTGACGAAGTTATGCAGGCCATGGGGTCTTGCCTGACCAATAAATATGCCGAAGGCTATCCTGGCAAACGCTACTATGGAGGATGCCAGGTTGTCGACGAAGTGGAGAATCTCGCCATTGAACGTATCAAGAAGCTTTTCGGAGCTGAATATGCCAACGTACAGCCTCACTCTGGAGCACAGGCCAACGCTGCCGTGCTGCTCGCTGTACTGAAGCCAGGCGATGTCTTCATGGGACTTAACCTCGCACACGGTGGCCACCTTTCACACGGCTCGGCTGTCAATACTTCTGGTATTCTGTACCATGCCATTGGTTACGATCTCGACAAGGAGACCGGTCGCGTCAACTACGACCAAATGGAGCAACTTGCTATAGAGAACAAGCCAAAACTTATCATCGGTGGTGGCTCGGCATACAGCCGCGAATGGGATTACAAGCGCATGCGTGAGATTGCCGACAAGGTTGGCGCATTGCTCATGATTGACATGGCTCACCCGGCTGGTCTTATTGCAGCAGGCCTTTTGGACAACCCAGTCAAGTACGCTCACATCGTAACTTCTACTACCCACAAGACTCTCCGTGGTCCACGTGGCGGTATTATCCTTATGGGCAAGGACTTCGAGAATCCATGGGGACTCAAGACTCCTAAGGGCGTAACCAAGATGATGAGCCAGCTGCTCAACTCTGCGGTATTCCCCGGACAGCAGGGCGGACCGCTTGAGCATGTTATCGCTGCTAAGGCAGTAGCATTCGGCGAGGCTCTGAAGCCGGAATTCAAGGAATGGGCCAAGCAGGTTCAGAAGAATGCAAAGGTATTGGCAGACGAACTTATTAAGCGTGGCTTCACCATCGTAAGCGGTGGCACCGACAACCACTCTATGCTTGTCGACCTTCGCGACAAATATCCAGAACTTACCGGTAAGGTAGCCGAGAACGCTCTCGTGGCAGCCAACATCACCGTAAACAAGAATATGGTTCCGTACGACACACGCAGCGCTTTCCAGACTTCTGGTATACGTCTCGGTACACCTGCCATCACAACACGTGGTGCTAAGGAAGACCTCATGGTGCTCATTGCCGAACTCATCGAGGAAGTACTCAACGATCCTGAGAACGAAGAGGTAATCGCTCGTGTACGTGCCAAGGTGAACGAGACTATGAAGAACTACCCGTTGTTTGCTTGGTAAGATAAGCCTATCTGGTAAATAACAGATACAGAAACAACCATAGTGCTGCCCTTTTGCCCCTCTGCAGAAGGGCAGCATTTTTGTTTAATACAATCGTACATCAATATGAATATTCAATATATAATAGTATTTATTATACTTGTAAGCGCTATTGCTTATATAATATACCGTATCGTGACAACATTCAAAGAAGCCAAAAGTGGATGCTATGGATGCAAAGGATGTGCATTGAAAGGCAAAATAAAGGACAAAAGGATGAAAAATATAGGAAAATCAAAGAAATTTGAATGTTTTGAAGAAAAAGTCTGAAAAACATTTGGAGGTTACATTAATTATGCCTACCTTTGCACTCGCAATTAAGCAACATGCCTATGGTACCTTGGCCGATCGGTTAGGTAACGGTCTGCAAAACCGTGTAGAGCAGTTCGACTCTGCTAGGTACCTCACAAGAAGACAGAACTCTTTTAAGTTCTGTCTTTTTTGTTTTTATACCCTCAAAAAAGAATGTCGCATCTTTTAATTGACATATGTCGATGGATTCAATTATAAATCCCCTTGTTGTTAACATTTTGAAGGCGGAAAAATGAATACGTTATCACAACCCGATGAAGACGTTATCGTTGGCAGATGAAGACGTATTCGTTGGCAGATGAAGACGTATTCGTATTAGGAGACAGATACAAGCGTCTCAGAATAAGTAACAGTTCAGAATTATCTTAAAATTCCGCAACACTGTAGCGGATTTTTCCTGTACATTCAATTTCCGCGACACTGTTGCGGAATTTGAATATACGACAAATAGCTTCCGACATTTTTCCAAAATATCAGCAGACCATCCTTCTCCAAAACGACCTGTTAGCTTTTTAGACAAGTCCTTAATAACTTGCTTACCATATTGAGCACGAACATTTCCCTTTTGTTCGTACTCTACGATATATTTACCAATATAATACTTGGTATAGATCTCAGCAGTATTGACTGAAGTCTTCACGTAAGACCTTGCCTGTTCTATAAGACCAGACACCTTGTTAAATAGGTCTTCAATATTATCCGAAGTCTTTGTTATTTCGTTTGCCATAATTAATTTCATTGTTATCTGAATTTGTGGGACAATGTCCCGCAAATTCAAATTTCAAACAAGTGAGACAGAGTCTCACCTTTTATATAGATTTGGTACGCATGCATACCAAATCTTATTATTCAATATTCACCTCAATCCCCAAGATACGCTGTATCTCAGCCAATGTCTTATCTATCTCATGATCAAGAGCCTTGCGCTTCTTGAAATAGTCGGCAAGCAGTTCGGCAGGAGGCAAGATTTCTTCATCCTCTTTCGGGAACTTGCACAAGTCGAAGTTGCAATCGGTGGCGATAAGGTCTTCAACCGAATAGCAACGAGATTTCTCGTCACCATCAGCAATAATAATCTCCTTACGGTCGTTCCACCACTCACGGATTGGGTCGCAATGTTCCGACTTCATGGACTTTGTCTTGGAGAAATGCTTGTACCCCTCTGGCATATCCAAACGATAGAACCACGTTTCCTTTGTAGAATAAGCTTCTGGAGCGCCCTCCGCACTGGTATTGTCGAAGAACAAAATGTTCGTGGCAATGGAAGTGTAGGGCGCAAAGATGCTACCTGGCAAACGGATAATGGTATGCAAGTTGAAATCTCTGAGCAGTTTGGTCTTGATGGCTATCTTTGTGTTGTCCGCACCAAACAGGAAACCGTCTGGAACAATGACCGCTGCACGACCTTCTTATTCAAACGATACATGATGAGTACCATAAATAGGTCGGCAGTCTCGCTACTGCGCATATCAGAAGGGAAATGTGACTTGACATCAGCCTTCTCATTACCTCCGTATGGTGGATTCATTAACACAACATCAAACTTGTCGCTGTCTGTATAGTTGAGTACATCTTTTGTAAGCGAGTTGTCGTGATATACCAATGGCGTGTCAATACCATGCAGCAACAGGTTTGTCACACATAGCATATATGGGAATTGTTTCTTTTCTATGCCAAATACAGACTGATTGTACTCTTTGCGGTCTTCAGCAGTCTTTACCTTCTTGTCCAATTCACCCAGCCAACTTGTGATGAAACCTCCTGTACCACAAGCGAAGTCTGCCATTTTCTCACCAATCTGCGGATTGACTATCTCTGCCATAAATTCTGTCAAGGCTCTTGGAGTGTAGAACTCACCAGACGAACCTGCCGACTGCATTTCTTTAAGTATAGTTTCGTATATCTCACCGAAAGCATGACTCTCTTCATAGTCACCAAGGTTCAGTCCGTCAATCACATTCAGCACTTGACGGAGCTGAACACCATCCTTCATATATTGGTTGGCATCCTCAAAGGTGGTCTTTACAATAGCTTGACGAATTGGCGTATCAGGTGTTACCTCTATATTCTTGAGCTTCACAAACAAGGTGTTATTGACAAACGAAAGCAGCTCATCACCAGTCAAGGCATTGCCACTTCCATCGTCATGCGCCCAGTTGCGCCAACGGCATTCTTCTGGAATGATAGACTTGTAATCATCATCTTCCAGTTCCCAGTCATTCTCTTTCTCGTCATATACCTTCAGAAACAGCATCCAAGCCATTTGTTCTATGCGTTGCGCATCACCATTTATACCGGCATCATTGCGCATTATATTGCATACTCGTTTTACGAAATTTGATAAACTCATATTTTGCTTTTACTTTATGCTATACTATATATGTTTTGCTCCAGTTCCTTCACGGCGTCAAGATAGCCTTGCTTTCCACCAAAAAATTTCACAATGTTTGCCTTGGAGCCAAGTTTGCGGAAAGGGTCATTTTCAAGAACAGTAAAGCTTTCCAATCCTGACACACCTTCCTTGGTGTACTTGTCCAACAAGGCTTCAAGTACAAGCCGTGCCTTTTCGCCATATTTGCTGAAAATATCGCGTTTCTTCACTTGTTCGGCACGTTCATGCCGTGTAAGCGTCTTTTTGCCATAGGCTATGTGGCAGATGAAATCGAAATCATCAACATCGTCCATGTCTTGGTCGTGCTTCAATGCAGCAAGGTCAATACCACTTTCTTTGAGCATTTCGGCAATGTCTGACTTTTTCTTGGTCTCTTGCCACTTGGAAGTGAACGTGTCAATCGTAGCGTATGTGTCTATGATACTTTTCTTTGTATAGTCGGTAATGCTCTCCGTGCGAAGCAACTTACCATTTGTGTCATAGACAGAAACGACCTTGTTAATAACCATCACTTGACAACCATCCTTGGCAACAATCGGTTTCGGTCGTGGTTCGGGGTCTGGCTCTTTCATGCCTTTAGGTTCGTCGTCTTCTTCTGGGAGAACATACGTCTTCTGCTCCTTCTGCTTGGGCGGATAATCCGGATCTATCTCGATAGGTCCGTCCCAATCTGGGTCAGCGAACAATCGTGTAACATTGCGGAAGTCCATAACGGTGAAATATGTCTTTCCTTCTTTTTCACGTAGACGCGTGCCACGACCGATAATCTGCTTAAACTCTGTCATAGAGCCGATTTGTTGGTCAAGCACAATCAGTTTTGTCATTTTGCAATCAACACCAGTTGAAAGCAACTTACTTGTAGTTGCTATGACTGGATATTTCTCAGCAACAGAAATAAAATAGTCCAACTTGCCTTTTCCGTATTCGTCACTACCTGTTATACGAACCACATAATCAGGATTTTTCTTGCACATATCAGCATTGGCGTTAGCCAAAGCCATGCGCATACGTTCCGCAAGAGTCTCATCAGCACAGAACACAATGGTTTTAGCCATGCGGTCTGTGCTTTTCAGATAATTGGTTATTTCTTGCGCAACTTCCCTAATGCGATCTTCAATAACAATGTTATAGTCGTAGTCGCTATTGTTATAGATGCGGTCTTCTATCTCGTTGCCGTATATATCCTTTTGTCCCTTTGTCGGTCTCCACTCATCGCCAATGTTGGTTGTGATGTTGATAACCTTGAAAGGAGCAAGGAAACCGTCCTCAATTCCGTTTTTAAGACTGTAAGTATAGACTGGTTCACCAAAGTAGCCAATACTTGACTGATATTTTGTTTCTTTAGGTGTGGCAGTCATACCTATATGAGTAGCCGAAGAAAAGTATTCCAATATGTTTCGCCAGTTGCTATCATCCTTTGCGCTACCTCTATGACACTCATCAACGATAACAAGGTCAAAATAGTCTGGATTAGGAAACAACTCCTTATAGTTTTTGGCATCATTCTGTCCAATCAACTGTTGATAGAGTGCAAAGAACACTTGATAAGAACCTAATTCTTCCAAGTGGTTCTTATCTTTTGAAAAGTCTATCTTGTGTGTTACCTTCTCCAACGGTTTGAAGTCCTGCTGTATTGATTGGTCAACCAGTATGTTTCGGTCTGCAAGATACAACACTTTCTTTTTTAATCCGCTTTTAAGCAAACGCCATACAATCTGAAAGGCTGTATATGTCTTGCCCGTACCAGTTGCCATGACAAGGAGCACACGGTTTTGTCCTTTGGCAATGGCACCAACTGTGCGGTTTACTGCATTGCGCTGATAATATCGTGGCGGAAAAATGTTCTGACCTGTGCAGAAAGGCTGCTCAATAACAGACAACTCTTGCTCATTAAGCCCACTGCCATCGTTAGCCTCTCTTTTGTATCTTTCGATAAGTTCCTCCTTTGTTGGAAATTCATCTATAGCGAAGGTGCGTTCCTTACCTGTCAAAAAATCATGTTCGGCAAAACCTTCACCGTTTGAATTGTATGCAAACATCACATCAAGCATTTGGGCATAGGTCATGGCTTGTTGCAATCCATGAGAAACAGAATGATTGGCATCCTTTGCTTCTACAATAGCAATGGGTGTTGCCTTATTTGCATAAAGTACATAGTCGGCAAACTTAGGTTTCTCTCTATGCACAAGATTACCATGAAGGCTAATTTTACCATCAGTAAATTTAACCTTCTGTTCCATGAATATACTATCCTTTGACATCCCTTGCTTGTGATGGCTTCGTTGATATAACGGAACTTTACATCCTCTTCTGTTAATTCTTTGCTTATGCCCATATTCAAATAATATTTTATTATCAGAAGTTATACAACATACTTGCTAATGCCGTAAACCAAGAATTTTGCTACAAATATACATTAAATATTGCTATAATCGTTAAATCATTACCTCTATTGAGGTGAAAAACTCATTATTCGATCATTTTTAGCTATTCGGCATATTTTAGCATAATTTTATCTAAAAAAAAACAGGAAATACAAGAGTGGGATTCTACATCAATCCACAATTGTATTTCCTGCTTTTATATCAGTTGCGCCCTACTCTACTATCCCTTCAACTTGATAGTAAGCTTTTCGAGCATATCCTTTGTCATCGAGTCGAGGTCGTATACCGGGCACCAGTCCCACTCCTCACGAGCACATGAGTCGTCCATACGGTCAGGCCAGCTCTCAGCAATGCTCTGCTTCAATGGGTCGACATTGTACTCCATCTCAAACTCCGGCTTATACTTCTTGATTGCCTGGAACACAGTCTCCGGTCCGAAGCTCAAAGAAGCGATATTGAATGCGTTGCGGTGTACAAGACGTGTCGGATCAGCCTCCATAAGGTCGATAGCAGCCTTAAGAGTATCGGGCATGTAAATCATATCCATCAGTGTACCTTCCTTGATTGGGCAAACGAACTTCTCGCCACGAACTGCTGAATAATAAATATCAACAGCATAGTCGGTAGTACCGCCACCCGGAGGTGTAACGTACGAGATAACGCCAGGGAAACGTACGGCACGTGTATCAACACCATACTTATTAAAGTAGTAGTCGCTCAGAAGCTCTGTGGTAACTTTTGACACACCGTATATAGTACGTGGACGCTGGATTGTATCCTGCGGAGTCATCATCTTAGGTGTCGACGTACCGAACGAACCGATTGAACTCGGAGTGAATACAGCACAGTTATGCTCACGTGCAATTTCGAGAATGTTCCACAAACCATCGATGCCAATCTTCCATGCCAGACGTGGCTTAGACTCTGCTACAACAGAAAGCAGAGCGGCAAGATTGTAGATGGTGTCAATGTTGTACTTGCTTACAACATCCGAAATCATCTGTGGGTTTGTTACATCACATTCAGCCATAGGACCTGATTCGGCCAATTCGCCAGTAGGCTCAGCACCCTTAATGTAACCTGCCACAACATTACTGTTTCCGTAGATTGAACGTAATTTTTTTGTCAGTTCAGAACCTATCTGTCCTGTAGAACCGATAACCAAAATGTTCTTCATAATAGTTTTTATAATTTTTGAAGTTTGTTTTTATTGTTATAATTTTCTACTACTTACAATACATCCGTCACTTGTGGATTTAGGTGTTATTTGCGATGCAAAATAACAAAAAAAAAATGATATAAAAATCATATTTCCAAGAAATTTGTTTTTGATACATTTTTCATAAAAAATAACACACAAATTACCCTCTATGTAAAAAATAATGAGTTATTTTGCAGCTTTAAACGGGAAGCATTCCCCTGTGAGCCATAAGCACACTAAAAACCTTCTCATTAGGTTTCTAACATAACCAGATATAATAACATTTAAAAACTGACAAATCATGTACGGAAAAATCAAAGATCATCTCTGCACAGCACTGGAAAATCTCAAACAGGCAGGTCTCTACAAAGAGGAGCGTATTATCGAAAGCCCACAGCAGGCCGCCATTCAGGTGAAAGGCAAAGAGGTGCTCAACTTCTGCGCCAACAACTATCTTGGCTTGTCTAACCATCCACGCCTTATCGAGGGTGCCAAGAACATGATGGACCGCCGCGGTTTCGGTATGTCTTCTGTTCGTTTCATCTGCGGAACACAGGATATTCACAAAGAGTTGGAGGCTGCAATTTCTGACTATTTCCAGACAGAAGACACAATCTTGTATGCTGCATGCTTCGACGCTAACGGTGGCTTGTTCGGCTCATTCCTTACCGACGAGGATGCCATCATCTCTGATGCACTCAACCACGCTTCTATCATTGACGGTGTACGTCTTTGCAAGGCTAAGCGCTATCGTTACGCCAATGCCAATATGGAAGAGCTCGAGAAGTGTCTGCAGGAAGCACAAGCACAGCGTTTCCGTATTATCTGCACCGATGGTGTATTCTCAATGGACGGCAACGTAGCTCCTATGGAGCAGATTTGCGACCTCGCCGAGAAGTACGACGCACTCGTAATGGTTGACGAGAGCCACTCTGCAGGTGTTGTAGGCGCTACCGGTCATGGCGTTAGCGAACTCTGCAAGACCTATGGTCGTGTTGACATCTACACTGGTACACTCGGCAAGGCATTCGGCGGTGCTCTCGGAGGCTTCACTACCGGCCGCAAGGAAATTATCGACATGCTGCGTCAGAGCAGCCGTCCATACCTGTTCTCTAACTCATTGGCTCCTTCTATCATCGGTGCAAGTCTCGAGGTATTCAAGATGCTCAAGGAGGATAATTCAATCCACGATCGTCTGGTAGAGAACGTCAACTACTTCCGCGACAAGATGATGGCTGCCGGCTTCGACATCAAGCCTACTCAGAGTGCCATCTGCGCCGTTATGCTCTACGACGCTCCTCTGTCACAGCGCTACGCCAACCTTCTGCTTGAGGAAGGCATCTACGTTACTGGTTTCTACTATCCGGTTGTTCCTAAGGGCGAGGCACGTATCCGCGTTCAGCTCTCAGCAGGCCACACACGCGAGCAGCTCGACAAGGCTATCGCAGCATTCATCAAGGTAGGCAAGGAACTTGGCGTAATCAAGTAAACATCAGCCTAAGCTCTGAAAATAATTAACGGGAATATCAGCATCTTGATTGCTGATATTCCCGTTCTTCATTATATCCTATCATCTCAGCTTATATCGGTCATAAGCCAGATGAAACATTAGCATCCTTAGTCGCGGCGGAAAATATCACGTGTATACACCTTATCCTCTACATCCTTCAGGCAATCGTCAAAGCGGTTGGCAATGATAGCCTTGCTTTTTGCCTTGAAGTCGTCAAGATTGTTCACCACCTTACTTCCGAAGAATGTAGTTCCGTCTTCAAGCGTAGGCTCGTAGATTATCACTTCAGCTCCCTTAGCCTTGATACGTTTCATAATGCCTTGAATTGCCGACTGGCGGAAATTGTCCGAGTTCGACTTCATTGTCAATCGAAACACACCTATCACACAAGTATGCTCCTTGCTTGCATCGAAGCTGTTATCTTCGGCATAACTATAGTAGCCAGCCTTTTTAAGCACAGCATCAGCAATATAGTCCTTACGTGTACGGTTGCTCTCAACTATAGCTTCAATAAGGTTTTCAGGCACGTCCTGATAGTTGGCAAGAAGCTGCTTGGTGTCCTTAGGCAGACAGTAGCCACCATAGCCGAACGATGGATTATTATAATGTGTACCGATACGTGGGTCAAGTCCTACACCCTCGATAATAGCCTTGCTGTCCAGACCCTTCATCTCTGCGTATGTATCAAGTTCGTTGAAGTAGCTTACACGCAACGCCAGATAAGTATTGGCAAACAGCTTCACAGCCTCTGCCTCCTTCGTTCCCATAAAAAGGCAAGGGATGCCCTTATCGAATGTTGAATGTTGAGCGTTGAGTATTGAGTGTTCGCCTTCTTCACGATTACCGATAGCACCTTCTAAGAGTAAAGCGGCAAATGTCTTGGCAAACTCCTCCGCCTTTGGATTGCTGATAGCAGCAATAGCAACGTTCTCCTCTTCCCAATCCTCATTCTGCTCAGTTGGGAGCTGTTTGGGATAGCCCACTATGATACGTGAAGGATAGAGATTGTCATAGAGAGCCTTACTTTCACGAAGAAATTCTGGCGAGAAGAGTAGATTGAAATGTTTGCCATTGAGCGAAGGCGTAGTTTGGAATTTACGCGCATACTTCACATATAGGCTGCGACAATAACCTACTGGAATGGTCGACTTGATTATCATTACAGCATCAGGATTCACCTCAAGCACCAAGTCTATCACCTCCTCCACATGGGTAGTGTCGAAATAGTTCTTTACGGGGTCGTAATTGGTTGGAGCAGCTATAACCACAAAATCTGCATCAACATACGCTGCCTTGCCGTCAAGTGTAGCAACAAGGTTGAGCGGTTTCTCTGCCAAATACTTCTCTATATATTCATCTTGAATAGGCGAAATACGGTTATTGAGCTTCTCCACCTTTTCGGGTATAACATCTACAGCCGTCACATGGTGATGCTGAGCAAGCAAAGTAGCAATGCTCAATCCGACGTAGCCAGTTCCAGCCACAGCCACTTTTATATCTTTGAATTCACGCATACTTGTTAAAATCTATATGTTGTTGTTTTTAATGTGTAAAGATATGCATTTTCAACGAGACAGCCACAAGTTTTGGACTCTTTTTAGAAAGAATGCATCACCCAATACCAATAATCGCACGAATACGCAACAGCCAGCAGTCTACTGATAGCCATCCACCACGAAGTCGTCACCATTCTGCCAATGCTCTCCGAGCATTTGTCCTAAAGAAAATCTTCAATCATTTCTGAGGATCCAAAGGTACATTTATTGAAGCATCATCATTGGTGTCAAAAGAAAAACTTCCTGTAATATACGAAGAGAAGAATGTACCCTTAGCTATAGTAGTGGAATGTTGACGGAAAGTAACATCATTAAGCGTACGAGTGTAAAGTGTGATTCCATCGCTATTCTTCATATTGATAGTAACATCCATCTTCTGTTCTTTAGCAGCCAGAAAAAGATTTGCAGATAAATTATATCCAGTGAATGATGAATTTTTTAAAGGTTTGGAACTGTATGCAACACTATACGTAAGAGGATTGGCAACAAGTCCCGTAGTCGGGTTAAATGTATACGGATTAGTAGCTTTATTTTCAGAAGGATTAAATATTAGCTCCAGAATCTCTATATCGGCAGGATAAGTATCCGTCACAGTCAGATTAAAGGTAGAAGTGATACGCTTTCCAAATTCAATAGCAACATCTTGCTTTGTATTACCAGCTACTTTTACATCCATAACCTTGGAATACATAGCAGAAGGAATATTTTTTTCATTCAATGTAGCAATTGTATCGGAAGTAATCACAGCAGCTTTAGATTCCGCACTTGTTGCCTTATGTGCTACTGCAACGAATTTGTAAGTACCAATATGCAACAAGCACTTGACTTTGTCAAAGTCCTCTGCATTTGGATCTTCCTTAACCACAGAATAAACATTCTTACCTTTCGCATCAAATACTTTAAAGGCAATACGGTCGACTTTGGCTTCTGAGACCGTTGCACGAGTCGTTAAGCCTCTACTACCATCAGGCACAACACTAACATCAAGTCCGGAGAATGTCACTTGAACAGGAACTAAGGCATTTTCATCAACAGAATTAGACTCTGAAGAACAAGCAGACAAAATGCCAATAACAAACAGAAAGAAACAATAATTCAAAATCTTCATTTTGATAGTTATTTAAGGTTTTATAAAATATGATGCTATTTTCTGCAAAAATACACATTTATATTTTACGACGCAAGAAAATCCACAAAAATATAAGATAAAATGTAAAAACATAGAAAAAGTACAAATGTACAAACAAAAAAAGGTCTTCAAAGTCGTTAGACCTTGAAGACCCAAAGTAAAGAAGGCAG
>ULXQ01035487.1_pt1 | contig 26948 bp, 22 predicted proteins | sample 1961481 | NCBI WGS metagenome assembly ULXQ01 (sample SAMEA4835843, study PRJEB28245) | human gut metagenome | biome: gut microbiome; material: fecal sample | place: Denmark | collected 2008 | reverse complement strand
GCCTTTCCCCGGGCCTACGCCGCCAGCCGGGCCAACATCGACAAGGATCGGATCGTCATGATCCAGGGGGTCTTGAAGCTGGACGAGGAACAGGCCCGGATCTTTGCCAACAAAGTGGAGCCCCTCCAGGAGGCGGCCAAAGAAGTCCATCTCCATATCGGCCCAGGGAAGAACACCCAGGCCGTTCAGCAGCAGCTGGGAGGGATCTTCGCCGCCTTCCACGGAAAGAACCCGGTGTACCTCCACGTGGCAGACACTAAAAAGGTCATCCGTACCAATCCCAGGTTCTGGGTGGAACTGGATGCCCCTGGGTTCTCCGAGGCCATAGAACGGGTGCTGGGGAAGGGGAGTATGGAATTGTAGGGTGTTGCCTGGGCAACACCCTCTTTTTCATAAGCAATCCCTTATATTCACAGAAAATCCCCAATTATTTGTCCCACAATTCTGTAGAAATTTCCGTTACAGAACTTGCGTGGAATTATTCGTCAATTTAGAATTAAAGAGGAAAATGGAGAAAATCATACTATACAGATTGTATACAGGAGTTTACAAAATTTGAAAGGCTAGTCTGACAAGTTCCTGCAATCCCTTGCATACCGGGAACACACGTGTTACAATGGGGCTGTGTGGTTTTGAACTATATGATTTTTAGGAGGTCGCTTTGTAATGAACATCGTTGTATGTGTTAAACAGGTACCGGATACCGCTGAAATGAAGATCGATCCGGTTACCAACAACCTCGTCAGAGATGGTGTAACCAATATTATGAACCCCTATGACCAGTATGCTCTGGAAACGGCTCTGCAGCTGAAAGACGAACTGGGTGCTCATGTAACTGTCATCACCATGGGACCGCCCCATGCTGAATCCGTCCTGAGAGACTGCCTGGCTGTTGGCGCTGATGAAGCCAAACTGGTCAGCGACAGAGCTTTCGGCGGTGCTGATACCCTGGCTACTTCCGCAGCCATGGCCAACACCATCAAACATTTCGGCATTCCTGATCTGATCCTCTGCGGCCGTCAGGCAATCGATGGGGATACTGCCCAGGTTGGTCCTGAAATCGCTGAACATCTGGATCTGCCCCAGGTTACCGCTGCTCTGAAGGTTCAGGTCAAAGATGACACCGTCGTGGTTGACAGAGACAACGAACAGATGTCCATGACCTTCACCATGAAGATGCCCTGCGTAGTAACCGTAATGCGCAGCAAGGATCTTCGTTTTGCCAGCATCAGAGGAAAAATGAAAGCCAGAAAGGCTGAAATCCCTGTTTACACCGCCGCTGCCCTGGAAATCCCTCTGGACATCATCGGCAAGGCCGGCTCTCCGACTCAGGTTATGAAGAGCTTCACTCCGAAAGTGACCCAGGTACACGGCGAAATCTTCGACGATGAAGATCCTGCTGTTGCAGTCGATAAGTTGGTTAACAAACTGATCGAAGACAAGATTATTACGAAGTGAGGTTGGGTATAAATGGCTAACACGAAAGGTTTAAAGACCGGTAACGAAAAAGATTTATGGGTCTATGTTGAACATTACAAAGGCGAACCTGTCCATGTTGTATATGAACTGCTGGGTGAATGCCGGAAACTGGCTGACAAATGCAACCAGAAACTGGCTGCTGTCCTAATCACTGACGATGCCAAAGACGTTCCGTCCAAACTGATTGCCCGGGGCGCTGATCTGGTCTATGTGTGCCAGGATCCTGCTTTCAAATATTATTCCACTGACGAATACACCAATGCTTTCTGCGAAATGATCGATGCTTACCAGCCCTCCGCTGTATTCATCGGTGCCACCAACGACGGCCGTGACCTGGGGCCCCGTATCGCTGCCCGGGTGAACACTGGTCTGTGCGCAGACTGCACCATCCTGGACGCTGAAGAAGACGGCCTGATCGAATGGACCCGTCCTGCTGCCGGTGGTAACATCATGGCTACCATCCTGTGCAAAGAACATCGTCCTCAGATGGGTACCGTTCGTCCCAAGACCTTCAAGGCTATGGAACCCGATGCTTCCCGTACCGGCGAAGTAATCAACTACACCCTGAAGAACCATGTGGATGACCGGGTAACCTGCATCCGCAGAGAAGAAGTGGTCAGCGAAGGGGAAATGGCCATTGACGATGCACCGTTCGTATGCTCCGGCGGCCGCGGCATGAAAGCCAAAGAAAACTTCTCCCTGCTGTATGACCTGGCCCATGTACTGGGCGGCGCCGTAGGCGGCAGCCGTGCTGCAGTGGATGAAGGGTTCATCGAACATCCTCGGCAAGTGGGTCAGTCCGGTAAAACCGTTACCCCGAAGATTTACTTCGCCTGCGGTATTTCCGGTTCTGTACAGCACAAAGCCGGCATGAGCAAATCCGATACCATTGTCTGCATCAACAAGGATCCGGACGCTCCTATGTTCGAGATCTCCAAATATGGTATCGTTGGCGATGCTCTGAAGATTCTGCCTCTGCTGACTGCAAAGATCAAAGCCTTCAAAGAATCCTAATTTTACAAACGGAACTGAAAAGTCCGGGCTTATTACAAGTCCGGACTTTTTTTGGAAAAAGTACATGATGCTTTTCCCGGAACCATCATGGATATTTCAGAGGGGGAACATTTCATGAAGAAAACGAAAATCATCTGCACCCTGGGACCGGCCACCGACAAAAAAGATCTGCTGGTGGATATGATCAAATCCGGCATGGACCTGGCCCGGTTCAACTTCTCCCATGGCTCTCACAGCGAATGTGAAGCCCGGCTGAACCTGCTGAAAGAAGCGGAAAAGGAAGCAGGCCGGCTGGTAGGGTATGTGGCGGATACCAAAGGGCCGGAAATGCGCCTGGGGCTGTTCAAGGGGGACAAGACCACCCTGGTGCCCGGCCACGAATTCACCCTGACCATCGACGATGTGGAAGGGACTGCGGAAAAGGCCCATGTGAACTATAAGGGCCTGCCGGAAGAAGTGAAGCGGGGGGACACCATCCTCCTGAACGACGGGAAACTGTCCCTGGAAGTCCAGTCCACCACCGACCGGGAAATCCACACCCTCGTGGTGAACGGCGGGGAAATCTCCTCCCGGAAACGGGTGGCCGTCCCCGGAGCCTTCCTGAAACTGCCCTTCCTGTCCGATGCGGATGTTTCCGACATTACCTTTGCGGCCCAGCACGGCATGACCTATGTGGCCGCCTCCTTTGTCCGGAATGCCCACGACGCCATGGAAATCCGCCGTCTCCTGGAAAGACTGGGGTCTCCCATGGGGATCATCGCCAAGATCGAAAACCAGGAAGGGGTGGACAACATCGACGAAATCCTCCAGGTGGTGGATGGAGTCATGGTGGCCCGTGGGGACCTGGGGGTGGAAATCCCCATGGAAGACGTGCCTATTGTCCAGAAGCAGATCATTGCCAAATGCAACGCCCTGGGCAAGCCGGTGGTCACTGCCACCCAGATGCTGGAAAGCATGATTACCAACTACCGGGCCACCCGGGCAGAAGCCAACGATATTGCCAACTCCATTTTTGACGGCACCGACGCCATTATGCTCAGCGGGGAAACCGCCTCCGGGGCTTATCCTCTGGAAGCCGTCCAGACCATGGCCCGGATCGCCAAACGGACGGAAGAAGCCATCGACTATGTAGGGGTGTTCCAGCACAAGGGCATCGGGGCCCAGGTCCAGATGACCGACGCCATCAGCCACGCTACCGTCCAGATTGCCCAGGAACTGGAAGCCAACGCCATCATGTCCATTACCGAAAGCGGCTACACCGCCCGTATGGTGGCCAAATACCGTCCCAAAGCCCATGTGCTGGGGGTTTCTCCCAAAGAGGAAAGCCTGCGGCGGATGAACCTGTACTGGGGCGTGACCCCCCTGAAAGGGGAAAACAAAGCCAGTACCGATGCCCTGATCGAAGCGTCCCTGAAGAACGCCTTGGATGCAGGGTTGATCAAGAAAGGGGATTCCCTGGTGGTCACCGCCGGCATGAACGTGGGCAAAGTGGGCAGCACCAACCTGATCCAGGTGGTCAATGTAGGCCAGAAGATCGTATCCGGCCAGGGCATCGGCAAGAAAGCCGCCAGTGGCATTGTCCTGCGGGTGGAAAAGAAAGCAGACCTGGACCAGTTCAAACCGGGCATGATCCTGGCTGTAGCCGCCCTGGAAAATGAAATGGGCACCAGTGCCGCCCAGGCCGGAGGCATCATCGCCGAAGAAGGCGGCTTCACCTCCCCGGCTGCCATCATCGGCATCAACTACGGCATCCCGGTGATCGTAGGAGCCAAAGGAGCCATGGAAGCCCTGGAAACCGGGGACCTGGTGACTTTGGATGTGACCACAGGGAGTGTGTATGCGGGGAAGATTAATGTGAAATGAGTCTATAGGGCTTTGCTCTATAGACTGTCAATGGTCAATGGCCAATGGTCAATGGCCGTTGGATACAAAAAATCCTGCCGATCAGGGCAGGATTTTTTGTTTTGAATATGGGATAAAAATGAACCCGTAGGGAGGAGCCAGGGGTGCCTTGGCAATCCAGCCCGGTCCGCCCGCCCCTGGCAGGTTCCAAAGAAAGGGTTGAGAATCAGTTCACTGGTCATTATAATAAATAAGATAGATTCATTCTGAACCCGCAGGGGCTGCTCCTGCGGAACCATATTCCTGTAAACCTGCAAAGGAGCTTTCTGTGAAACAGCGCAATCTTGTATTCGACAACCTCCGGGGCATCTGCATGCTGGGGGTCATTGCCATCCATGTGGGGAGCATGGCGGTCAGCGACGCCGTGGCTTCCCCGTTTCTGGTGCTCATCACCAACATCCTGAGCCGCTACAGCGTACCGGCCTTCTTTTTCATCTCCGGCTACGGGCTGTTCTACAGCAAGCCTCTGGAGCAGCCCCTCCGGTATGGGAGCTTTGTGAAGAAACGGATGAAAAGCATCGGCCGTCCCTATCTGCTGGCGTCCCTGCTGTACCTGTGCTACTACGCCTTTTTGAACCGGGACATGAGCGTGCTGGATCCTTCCAACATCCTGTTTTCCCTGTTCTTCGGCACTGCCCAGTACCACATCTATTTCCTGGTGATCCTGATTTGGTTCTACCTGCTGTTCCCTCTGTGGCGGGCCCTGATGAGAGGAATGGAAAAAATCGGCTTGAAGCTGGCACTGCCTCTGCTCTTTGCCGCCCAGGTGCTGCTGTTTGAGGGAAATTTCCGGTTCTGGACCTATCCGGAATGGATTGCTTCCAGCCCGGCTCTGCTGAATCTGTGCAATTACCGGCTGAACTATTTCCCGTTTTTCTATCTGTTCATCTTCATGCTGGGCGGGGTGATTGCCCGGCATTATGACAGCTTCCAGCAGCTGATCACCCGACAAAAGGCCCTGCTGACGGCGTTCTTTGCCGCCAGCGCCGGGCTCAACACCTGGCTTTTTTACCGGTGGACCTTCAAATGGCAGATGCCCTATGAAAGCACCGTGAACTACCTTCAGCAGTTGAGTCTGCCGGGGCTGGTCTACACCATTGCTTCCGTACTCTTTTTCAGCATGGTGATCCAAAGCGGCCGCTATCCTCTGAAAAAAGCCCTGAAGGGCATGAGCGACCGTTCCTTCATCATCTACCTGATCCACCCGGTGTTCATCGATCAGCTGGAATATGGATTAAACCGGACCGTTGGGATGCAGCGGGTTCCCATGGAAGCGTTCTATCTGGCAGTGCTGCTGCTGTCCTGGGGATGTGCGGAGCTCTGGCACCGATTCCGGGCGGCAAAAGCCTGAAATGGCTGCTGGGGCCTTTTTCCTCCAGCACAAAAATGAAAGGAGCCGATTACTTTGTCCCATTCTCTTCCTCTTCTGGTCCGGGGCGGTCTGCTGCTGGCCATTGGGGTGCTCAGTCAGCAGCTGCGGCTGGTGCTGCCTTTGCCGGTGCCGGTGATGACCCTGCTTATCGGAACCCTGGTGAACGCCACGCTGGTGCTGGCGGGCCGGTTCACCACCCGGGTGCTGGCCTGGACCATCTGCTGGGCGCTGGCCATAATCGCCTTTTTCCAGGGGCACATCCTGGGCCCGGTGGTGCCGGTGATCGCCCTGGGCAACGGCATGTACGTGGAACTGACCCGGGGTGCCGCCCGGGGGCCGGCCCTGTACCTGGGGGCCCCTCTGGGGAAGACCCTGGTCCTGGGCATCGGCATGGTGGGGGCTCTCCATCTGCTCCAGCTGCCCTGGGGGACCGCTGCCAAAACCCTGGCCCTGTTCCTGCCCCTGCAATTGGCCACCGGGGGCCTGGGCCTGATGCTGGCCAAAGGGGTGGAACAGCGGCTCCAGCCCGTCCGGCCCCCGGTACAGCCCCGGACCAAAGCCCGGAACAGCCGGAAAAAAAGAAAAAAGTTATAGAAGATATTGTATGGAATGTAACAAAACTGTGGATTTTTTTCGGCGGCTGGTGTATAGTAGAGGATATTAACAAAGGGCCCTCCGGGCGGCCAGGGAAGGGCGGGCCTGTGGCACGCCCCTACGCCGTTGCGAGTGGTTGTTGGGACAGTTCGCCTATGGTCCGGCACCAACGCCGTTGCGAGCGGTTGTTGGGATAGTTTGCCGATGGTCCGACCCCAACGTCCGTAGGGGCTCGCCAAAGGCAAGCCCGTCCCGGCCTCCCAGAGGGAAATCTGTTCCCAGCCAAACGCAGCAGCGTTTCTGGATTTAGCGGGCCTCCCAGCGTGAGGCCCCTACGGTTTTTATACGCTCATAAAGAACTTGGACAAAGGACAAGTTCTGTCCAGGGGCCTGAGACTCGAGGACCCGAGACCCGAGACCAGGGGCGCCAAGCCCCTTACAAAAGGAGTTCAATTATGCAAATCATAGTTGTAGGGTGCGGCAAAGTGGGGCGGAGCATCATTTCCCAGCTCACCCAGGAAGACAACAACGTGACCGTCATCGACACCAACCCCACCATCATCCGGAACATTTCCACCAATTACGATGTAATGGGGATCGTAGGCAACGGTTCCAGTTTCAACATCTTGGCCAAAGCCGACCTGGAACATACGGACATGCTCATTGCCGTCACCGAAAGCGACGAGGTGAACCTGCTTACCTGCGTTATTGCCAAACTGAACAACCACCAGTGCCACACCATCGCCCGGGTCCGCAGCCCCCATTATTCCGACGAACGCCACTACCTCCAGAAGGGCCTGAACCTGTCCATGACCATCAATCCGGAAATGGAAGCCGCCAAGGAAATCTCCCGGCTGCTGAACTTTCCCTCCGCCATTGAGATCGTCAGCTTCGCCAAGGACCGGATCGACATGCTCCGGTTCCGGGTACCACAGTCTTCCGTGCTCATCGGCCGGTCTCTGAAGGACATTGCCGACCTGACTGAGAACGTTCTGGTGTGCATCATCGAACGGAACAGCAACATCCTGGTCCCGGACGGGAACACGGTGATCCAGGAAGGGGACATCCTGACCATCATCGCCATGCCCCGGGATGCCCAGGCCTTCTTCAAGAAAATCGGTGTCCGCACCAACAAATGCAAAAACGTGATGATCGTAGGGGGCGGCCAGCTCAGCTATTACCTGGCCAAAATGCTCCTGAAGAGCCACACTGATGTGACCATCATCGAGCGGGATATGGCCCGGTGTGAAGAACTGGTGGAAGCCCTGCCCGGGGCCACCATCGATTGCGGGGACGGCACCGAAGAAGAACTGCTGAAGGAAGAGCATCTGGAAAGCATGGACGGCTTCGTGGCCTGCACCGGCATGGACGAAGTGAACGCCATCCTGTCCCTGTATGCCATGAAGCATGTGACCAAGAAAGTGGTTACCAAGGTGAACCATGTGGACTTCGGGGACGTGATCGAAGGGCTCCAGCTGGACAGCATCGTCAACCCCAAACAGCTTACCGCCCAGCAGATCGTCCAGTATGTCCGGGCTGCCGGCAACAGCATGGAATCCAACGTGGAAACCCTGTATCGGCTCATGAACGGACGGGTGGAGGCCCTGGAATTCCTCCTGGACAAAAAATCTCCTTTGATCGGGCCCAAACTGGCGGAAATGAAGATCAAGAAGAATGTGCTGATCGCCGGCATCGTCCGGGAAGGGAAGCTGATCATTCCCGGTGGCCAGGACGCCTTCCAGGTGGGGGATACGGTGATCGTGGTCACCACCCATCTGGGCTTCCACGATATGGAAAACATCCTGGAATAAAGGAGACGGAGCTGTATGAATTATCCTGTGATCGGGCAGGTGCTCAGCTGGATCCTCTGTACCGAGGGGGCCCTGATGCTGCTGCCCTGCATCATTTCCCTCATTTATCGGGAAGACCAGGGAATGATCTATTTCGCCCTGGCCATCCTGGCCATTGCCCTGGGGTACTTTACCGGCCGGCGGAAGGTGAAAAACAAGGCCATCTACCAGCGGGAAGGGTTCGTGGCCGTGGGCCTGTCCTGGGTCCTCCTGAGCCTCTACGGAGCCATTCCCTTTGTGCTCACCGGAGAGATCCCCTGCTATGTGGATGCGGTGTTTGAAATCGTTTCCGGGTTCACCACCACCGGGTCCTCCATCCTCAGCGATGTGGAGGCTTTGTCCCATACCTCCCTGTTCTGGCGGAGCTTTTCCCACTGGATCGGGGGTATGGGGGTGCTGGTGTTCATCCTGATGCTGATCCCCACAAATAGGGGCGGCACCCAGATGAACCTGATGAAGGCGGAAAGCCCGGGCCCGGACGTGTCCAAATTCGTGCCCCGGGTGCGGAACACCGCCATTGTGCTCTACAAGATCTACCTGGGTATGACCCTTATTATGATCGCCCTGCTGGCCCTTACCGGCATGAACTGGTTCCACAACCTGTGCATCACCTTCGGCACCGCCGGCACCGGGGGCTTCGGCATCATCAATGACAGCTGCGCCAGCTACACCCCCATCCAGCAGTGGATCATCACCCTGTTCATGATCGCCTTCGGGGTGAACTTCGGCTTCTATTATCTGTTCCTGATCACCCGCTTCAAGGAAGCCTTTGCCATGGAAGAAGTCCGGGCTTACCTTGGCATCATCCTGGCCTCCGGCCTGGCCATTGCCTGGCAGATCCGGGACCGGTTCGAGACCCTGGAGGAAGCCCTCCGGGCGTCCTTCTTCCAGGTGGGGAGCATCATCACCACCACCGGCTACAGCAGTGTGGATTTCGACCTGTGGCCCAGCTTCTCCAAATGCATCCTGGTCCTTTTGATGATTGTGGGGGCCTGCGCCGGCAGCACCGGCGGCGGGGTGAAGGTAAGCCGGGTGGTGCTGATCGTGAAATCCATCTTCCTGGAACTGGGCCAGGTGCTCCATCCCCATGGGGTCCAGCGGATGCGTATGGACGGGAAGACCGTGGACAGCAAAATGCTCAATTCCATCTACATCTTCCTTACCACCTATTTCCTGATCTTCTTTCTGTCCGTACTGGCCGTAAGCCTGGACGGGTTCAATTTTGAGACCAACTTCACCGCCGTGGCCGCCACCTTGAATAACATCGGTCCCGGCCTGGCCGGAGTAGGCCCCACCCGGAACTTCTATGCATACAGCCACTTGTCCAAACTGATCCTGATCTTTGACATGCTGGCCGGCAGACTGGAACTGCTGCCCATGCTGATCCTGTTCTATCCCAGGACCTGGACGAAAAATTAAGGGTCTGCTGCAGGGCAGCAGACCTGTAACGAGGTATCAACCATGTTCGATCTTCACTCTCACATCCTGTACAACATCCCCGGGGACGACGGTTCCCGGGACCTTTCCATGTCCCTGGCCATGCTGCGCCAGGCGGCGGAGGCAGGGACCGGGGACCTTTTTGCCACCCCCCATTTCCACCGCCGGGGCATCTGCCCGGACTGGGATACCATCACGGAACGGCTGTCCCAGCTCCAGCAGGCTGCGGACGAGGCCCGGATCCCCATCCGCCTCCACCCGGGGGCCGAGGTGAGCCTGGATGCAGACACCCTCAACTACCTTCCCGGGCCCGGGGAAAGCAAAGCCTACTGCCTGGCCGGCACCGCCTACCTTCTGGTGGAATTGCTGCCCACCGCCGCTCCCCTGGAAACCTGGAACCTGCTGTACCAGCTCCAGCTCCGGGGCTATCTGCCCATCCTGGCCCATCCGGAACGGTACCGGCACATCATGTCCCATCCCGATGCGGTTCGCCAGTGGGTGGAGAAGGGGATCCTGCTTCAGAGCAACTGGGGCAGCTTCACCGGGGATTTCGGAGAATCCGCCCTCCGCAGCGTCCATTGGCTCTTGGACCGGGGGATGATCCACTTCCTGGGCAGCGATGCCCACCGGACCGACTGGCGGAATCCTGACACCCGGAAGGCCCGGGAAGCCGTCCTTGCCCTGGCCGGGGGGACGGATTTCCTGGCCTCCTGCGACGGCCACAGCCGGCTCCTGACCCTGGGGAAGGTGTTCTATCCCGACCCGCCTCACGAGCCCCCACGGAAAAAACGGGGGTTCTGGGCAAAAATTTTTGGCTGAACCCCATTCAGGGAGGATTTTTACCCACTGTTTTTTGTACAATAAAAGCAGATGGAAAACTTATCCTCCCTGGAAGGGTTTCCTGGTAAAAAAAAGCAACAAAATACACTTAAAAATCATCAATTTTCGATTAAAATTCACCTGGTTTTCAAATTTGTTGAATTTGAGTTGCAGACGGTCCATTCTTTTGCTATACTACTATATATCTAATTATACGGAAGTATATGGTATATTGGACAGTTGCCTGTAAAGGAAGAACAAATGCGGTCTTCCGTCAACTGAATAAAGAAGTTGTGAACAACTTTTCGGGGGGGGTACAGGCGTTTACCTGTGCCCCTCTTGCTTTGTGACAAAACAGAATGATTTTCCTGTACAAATATTGGTATTTACAGAAATAGTTTTCTGCAAGAAACCAACGACTCCAAGGAGGCTCCATGAAGAAGAAAATCCTGGCCATGGCTTTTGCCCTGGCATCCCTGGCCCTTCCGGCCTGCGCGGAAAACTACACCCTCCGTCCCGGTGACCAGCTGAACATCGTCATTGTCCAGGAGCAGGACATCAGCTCCAACCTCCAGAACTCCAAAGAGACACCCTACACAGTCCGGCCCGACGGCACCGTATCATTCCCCCTGGTGGGGCAGATCCAGGCCAGCGGCATGACCGTGGACCAGTTCACCCGGTATCTCCGGGACGGACTGTCCCGGTACTATGTGGAACCGGATGTGACCGTGAATATCGTCCAACTGGGGGGCGTGCGGGTCCATGTGTTCGGGGAAGTGAAGAAGCCCGGCACCTATGAGCTGACCAAGGGCCATACAATCATGGATGCCCTGGGGGCCTCCGGAGGCTTCACCTGGGATGCGGCCAAGAAGAAAGTGTTTCTGATCCACCAGGATGACACCAACAAGGCCATCAGGATCAACCTGAACAATATGCTGAAAACCGGCAACCTGAAGGACAACCTGGAACTGAAGGAAGGGGACATCCTCTACCTGACCAAGAACGGCCGGATCGATTTTGCCCGGGATATCGTACCGTTCCTCAGCGGCGCCTACATGATCTCGGAAATCAGGGACAACAACGATTAAAAGGAGAAACCATCTTGAACGAACAGGAAATCGATTTGCGGGAACTGTGGCAGATCGTCCGGACCAACCAGAAAACCATCGCCAAGATCACCGGTGGCTTCCTGGGCCTGGCTGTGGCCTATCTGCTCATTGTCCCCAACACCTACCAATCCACCGCCCTGCTGCGGATCAAACAGGAAAGAGGCCTGTCAAGCTCCATTATGGAACAGCTGCCCATCGGCAATGCTCAGCTGACCAAACAGCAGATGAACACCAATGCGGAAATTCTGAAAAGCCGTCATGTGGTGATTCCCGTAATCGAACAGACCGAAGAGGAAAAAGACGGCAAGTATCCCCGGTACGAAGACTACGTAAAGAGCCACATCGTCACCAAGCCCTACAAGGATACGGAAATCCTGGAAGTGGACGTTACCGGCAAAAGCCCGGAACAGGCCCAGGAAGCCAACCAGCTGCTGGTGCAGGGGTTCCTGGACCGGCTGGCCCAGTTGTCCCACGCGGAATCTTCCGCCACCCGGGAATTTTTGGAACAGCGGGTGAAATCCTCCAAAAAAGAACTGGATGATGCGGAGACCAAGCTGAAGAACTACCAGGTGAAGCACAAGATCTTCTCCACGGACAACCAGATGAAGAGTCTGGCCGAACGGATCACAGACCTGGACAAGGCCAAGGCCCAGAACAAACTGGATATGGAAACGGCCCAGGCCGCCCTGGGGTCCATCAACGACCAGCTGGCCGGCGCCGGTGCCGCCCTGGCCGACAGTCCCTCCATCCAGCAGGCCAAGAACAAGCTGGTGGATCTGGAAACTCAGAAAGCCGGCTATACCGGCAAATACACCAGCGAAAACCCCAAGATGAAGGAAATCAACCGGCAGATCGGGGCCGCCCGGTACAGCCTCCGGAAGGAAATCCAGGCCATCATCGCCCAGAAGGCGCCCTCTTCCAGCAGCGTCCAGCAGAAGCTTCTCAGTGACAAATTCACCAACGAGGCCCTGATTGCCGTGGCCCAGGGGAAAAACAACGCCATCGACCAGCTGGAAAAAAAGAATGCCGACGAAATCGCCAAGCTGCCCCAGACCCAGCAGGGCTACCTGCAGGTGAAACGGGATGCGGACGTGGCCCAGGAAATCTACGTGATGCTGGCCAAACGGCTGGAAGAAGCCAAAGTGGCCGAAGTCATGGTGCCCACAGAAGTCCAGGTGGTGGACGAAGCCACCCTGCCGGATAAACCCATCAAACCCCGGAAGCTGCTGACATTGGTGCTGGCCCTGTTCCTGGGGCTCTTTGGGGGCACCGGCTACACCATCGCCCGGACCCTGCTGAACCGGAAAATCCGCACCGCTGCCGATGTGGAACAGTATCTGGAACTGCCCGTCCTGGGGGTGATCCCGGAAGCGGGAGACCATAAACAGCCGGAAGAAGAAGGATTCTGGGCCGGCCTGCGGAGGAAATTATGGAAGAAATAAAACTCATTGTGGAAAATGACCCCAAGTCTCCCATTGCGGAAACCTACCGGGCCATCCGGACCAACCTCCAGTTTGCAGGAGCCGGTCAGGACCTGAAATACATTTGCTTCACCTCCAGCGTCCCTGGGGAAGGGAAGTCCACCACCATTTCCAATATGGCCCTGACCCTGGCCCAGGACGGGAAAAAAGTCCTCCTGGTGGACTGCGACCTGCGGAAGCCGGTCCAGCACAAGATCTTCGGGGTCATCAACCAGGGGGTCACCAACTGCCTGGCCCAGGGAGTCCCCTTTGCCCAGGTGGTCCATCCCAACGTGTTCCGGAACCTGGATGTGCTGACCAGTGGCCCTGTGCCGCCCAATCCCTCCGAGCTTATCGGATCGGAAAAAATGGAACAGCTGCTGGACCGGGCGGGCAACGCCTATGACTATGTGCTCATCGACCTGCCTCCGGTGCTGGCCGTCACCGACGCCGCCCTGTTGGGGAACCTGGCCGACGGGGTGGTGCTGGTGGTCCGTTCCGGGATGGTGGCTCCGGAAGAGGTCCAGGAAGCCAAAAAACGTCTCCAGGCCGGCAAAGCCAATATCCTGGGGGTCGTCTTAAACGGCGTTCCCCAGCAGCACAAAGGCTACGGGTACGGCTATTACTATTACGACTACTACGACGAGAACCACGTAAAGCATCACAAGAAAAAGGGGAAGCGGGAAGAATAACCCGTAGGGGCCGCACGCCGGGCGGCCCGCTTTCCGCACAATCCCACGATGAACGATGAACGACCAACGATGAACAATCAACGATAAGGAGGTCCAAATGAGCCGCTATATGAATACATCCATGTACAACAAAATACTGCAGGAACTCCTGAATGGACTGAACATCCTGCTGGTCACCGGGGCATTCTGGCTCTGCTGGCAACATTTCTATGAATCCCATATCATCCATCCCTTCTACTATGCAGGGAACCTGATCATGGTGTTCCTGTTCGGGCTGTTCTATTACTTTACCTCCCATCTGTACAACGGCTACAGCGTGCCCATCAGCCGGATCTATGAGCTGGTGTACAGCCAGGGACTGGCAGCGCTGATCAGCGACGGCATCCTGTACCTTATCACCCTCCTGATCAATCGGCACTACATCAGCTTTCTCCCCTTTTTGCCCACCTTTCTGCTCCAGTTCTTCCTGATTACCCTCTGGACCGTAGCAGCCCACCAGTGGTATTTCCGGGTGTTCCCGCCCAAAAAGACCGTGGTGATCCTGGGCCAGGGCCAGAACGTGGACAAACTGGTGAAGCAGTACGGCATGGATCTCCATTTCGACGTCCAGTCCGTGGTCACCGTGGACGAATGCATGGAACACCTTCCCGAGACTATCGGACAGGCCGAAGTGGTGTTCTGCTGCGGCCTTCACAGCCATGACCGGAATCTGATCACCAAATACTGTGTGGCCCATAAGATCGGGACCTATGTGATCCCCCGGATCGGGGATGTGATCATGGACAGCGCCAAAAAAGTCCACCTGTTCCACCTGCCCATGATGGCTGTGCAGCGGTACAACCCCAGTCCCGAATTCCTGTTCTTCAAACGCCTTTACGACATCGTCCTGTCCCTGGTGGCACTGGTGCTCTTTGCCCCCATTATGGCCGCCGTGGCCGTGGCCATCAAAATCACCGACGGGGGAGACATCTTCTACCGCCAGAAACGGCTTACCAAAGACGGAAAAATCTTCTCCGTCCTGAAATTCCGCAGCATGCGCATGGATGCCGAAAAAGACGGCGTGGCCCGGCTCAGCACCGGCGAAAACGATCCCCGGGTCACCCGGGTGGGCCGGTTCATCCGGGCCGTCCGCTTCGACGAACTGCCCCAGCTGCTGAACATCCTGAAAGGGGATATGGCCATCGTAGGGCCCAGACCCGAACGCCCCGAGATCTCCGCCCAGTACGCCCAGGAAATGCCCGAGTGGAATTTAAGGCTCCAGGCCAAATGCGGACTCACCGGCTACGCCCAGGTCTATGGCCAGTACAACACCACTCCCTACGACAAACTGCTGCTGGATCTGATGTACATCGCCCGGCCCAGCCTGTTCGAGGACTTCAAGATCATCTTCGCCACGGTGAAGATTTTGTTCATGAAGGAGAGCACAGAAGGCGTGGCCGAGGGACAGGTAACGGCGAGGGTGGAAACTGGCGCTCAAGGAAATATAAGTCAAACTTTTAAATAAAGGAATGTTTATTTATGGGTAAAAAAGACGTTTTATTTTTATGCCAGTTTTTTTATCCGGAGCATAATTCCTCTGCAACCCTTCCTTTTGATACTGCCGCCTATTTTGCAGAACAGGGCTTGCAGACAGGGGCGCTGTGCGGATATCCCAAAGAATATACGGAAGCAGTCAATGTTCCTTTACAGGAGACGGTAAAGGGTATTTCCATTAAACGGATTAAATATATAGAACTTTCTAGACGGTCCATTTTGGGTAGATTAATCAATTATTTTTCCTTTACGATGGGTGCATTAGGAAATTTATTCTATATAAAAGACTATAAGGTAGTCTTGGTTTACTCCAATCCGCCCGTTCTCCCTTGTATACCCATTATTGCCAATCTGCTGTTCCACACTAAGATTGTTTTTGTTGCCTATGATGTGTATCCAGAAGTGGCTTACGCTTCCAAAAGTCTGCAGCCAGGGAGCCTGATTGACAGAGTCATGAAGTGGATTAATGCCTCCCTTTATGCCAGGGTCTCTATGGTAGTGGCACTGACGGATGAAATGAAGAATTTTATGCTTCAACATCGTCCCCAGCTGGATTCATCCCGGATCTGCACCATTGCCAATTGGGCTCATGAAAAGAAGATAGCCCCTTCAGCAGAAGCCTATCATCGCTTTGGGTATAAGGAAGGGCAGTTTGTGGTATCTTATTTCGGCAATATGGGTATCTGTCAGGATATGGAAACTCTTTTGGGGGCGATTCGGAAAACCAAAGATAATCCCCAAATTCAATACCTGATTGTAGGACATGGCAGTAAAAAAGAGCAGGTCAGAGAGATTGTCCATGAATCACCTAATGTAAAAGTCCTTGATTTTTTAGTGGGCAGGGATTTTGAACAGGCAGTTTCCATTAGCTCTGTCAGTGTTGTGAGCTTGGAAAATGGCTTGATGGGGACATGTGCTCCTAGTAAATATTACAGTTATCTCCAGGGTGGTCATCCTGTTATTGCCATTGTGGAAAAAGATTCCTATCTGGCAAAGGAAGTGGAACAGGAAGAAATTGGCTGCTTTGTAGAAATCGGCGACAGCGATAGATTAGCTGAAATGGTAAAAGAATTGCAGAAAAAGCCTGATCAGATTGCTCAAATGGGAAAGACTGCAGAGAAATTGTATAATGAAAAATACCAAATGCAGATTGGACTGGAAAAATATTATGAGATGGTTCAAAAGCTGCTGGAATAATGAAAGAAGGTACGACGGATGTCGGAATTTAATGGCGCAACACTGATGATTACGGGTGGTACAGGGTCTTTTGGTCACACCGTATTGAAGCACTTTTTAAAAACGGATATTGGAGAGATTCGGATTTTTTCCCGGGATGAAAAAAAACAGGATGATATGCGCCATGAGCTTCAGGCACAGTATCCGGAACAGGCGGGGAAAGTCAAATTCTATGTGGGAAATGTGCGGGATCTCCGCTCTGTGGAAGATGCCATGCCTGGGGTGGATTATATTTTCCATGCGGCAGCCTTGAAACAGGTCCCGTCCTGCGAATTCTTTCCCATGCAGGCTGTCCAGACCAATATCATCGGTACGGATAATGTGCTCCATGCAGCCATCAATGCCGGTGTGAAGCGGGTAGTATGCCTTTCCACTGACAAGGCAGCCTATCCTATCAATGCCATGGGGATTTCCAAAGCCATGATGGAACATGTCATCTATGCCAACGCCCGGGTGGCGGCGGAACGGGGTGGTACGGTCATCTGCTGTACCCGCTATGGGAATGTAATGTGCTCCCGAGGATCTGTTATTCCCCTGTTCATTGAACAAATCAAAAACAATCATCCCATTACCATCACCAACCCAGATATGACCCGATTCCTGATGAACCTGGACGAAGCGGTGGATCTGGTGAAGTTTGCTTTCCAGCATGCCAATCCAGGGGACCTGTTCATCCAGAAGGCTGATGCCAGTACCATTGGGGACTTGGGGAAAGCGGTCCAGCAGCTTTTTGGAGATACGGGTACTCACATCATCGGGACCCGGCATGGAGAAAAACTGTATGAAACCCTCATGACCCGGGAAGAAAGACTCCGGGCAGAGGATATGGGCAATTACTTCCGAGTGATGGCTGACAGCCGGGATCTGAACTATGATCAGTTTGTGGTCAAAGGTGAGGTGCACACCATGGCTGATGAAGCCTACACCAGTCATAATACACGCCGTCTGGATGTGGAAGGCACTGTGAAGAAGCTGCTGACCACCGATTATGTCCAGGATGAGCTGCAGAACCGGGAACATAAAGAGAATCTGTAAGGGAGAAGGGAAAAGTCATGAAAGAGAGACTGCTGCTGGTAGGGGCCGGGGGCCTGGGCCGTGTGGTTTCGGAACATGCGGGTAAAATCTATGACTGTGCCTTCCTGGATGATGGGAAACCCTGCGGAACGGCTGTCTGCGGTTTTTCAGTCATTGGTACGGTCAAAGACCTGGAAAAATTCTATCCGGAATATGATAAACTGGTGGTAACCATCGGGAACAATCCTCTGCGGGAGCGGATTTACCAGGAAGCGGCTCGGGTCGGCTATGCCTTTCCCAATATCATCCTTTCCTCTGTATACGTAAGTCCCTATGCCCAGATTGGGCAGGGTTGCATCTTTTTGAATAATGCAGTGATCCAGAATGGGACAAGGGTGGGCAATGGAGTTATCCTCAACCCAGGAGTGGAAATCCATCATGATAGTGAAGTGAAAGATTATGCCTTGATTTATACTAATACAGTGGTCCGTTCTTTGGCCGTTGTAGGCAGACGGGCCCATATCGGCAGCACTCTCACCATCAGCAATGAAGTGGAAGTGCCAGATGACGGAGTTGTGGAAAACGGCCATACTCTTTTGTAAAAAGAAAAGGAGGACAGCAGGCACATGAACATTCTGGTTACCGGGGCTGCCGGGTTTGTGGGGAAAAACCTGGTGGAAAATCTGAAAAACGTCAGGGACGGGAAAAACCGTACCCATCCAACACTGCACATCAATGAAATCTACGAATTTGACCGGTCCAATACCCTGGATGACCTGGATGCCTTCTGCCGGAAATGTGATTTTGTTTTCCATCTGGCCGGCGTAAATCGCCCTCAAAACAAAGAAGAATTCCAAAAGGGAAATTTTGACTTTGCTTCCATCCTGCTGGATACCTTGAAAAAACACCACAACACCTGTCCGGTGATGCTTTCCAGTTCCATCCAGGCGACTCTCCAGGGACGGTTTGGAACCAGTGAATATGGATTGAGCAAAAAGGCCGGGGAAGAGCTGTTTTTTTCTTATGCAAGAGAAACGGGAGCAACGGTCTATGTGTATCGGTTTCCCAATTTGGCAGGCAAGTGGATCAGACCCAATTACAACAGTGCCGTAGGCACTTTTTGTTATAATATAGCCCGGGACCTGCCCATTCGGGTGGATAATCCCCAGACGGAACTGGAATTGCTCTTCATAGATGACTTGATGGAGGAAATGGCAATGGCGCTGGAAGGAAAAGCCCACCATTGTAACTATCCAGAAAAAGGAACCTTGATAGAGGGGAAAACCTATGATGGCATGACTCCCTGTTTCACCCCGGCAGGGAAATACTGTGGGGTGCCAGTGACCCATCGGGCCACACTTGGACGGATTGTAGACCTGCTGCATACGTTCCACGACCAGCCCCAGACTCTTCTGATGCCAGCCATACCGGAGGAATCTTTGGAAAAGAAACTGTATTCCATGTATCTTTCCTATCTGCCCAAAGAAAAAGTGGCCGTGCCTCTGGAAATGCACCAGGATGCCCGGGGAAGCTTTACAGAGCTGGTCAAGACCCTGGATCATGGACAGATTTCGGTGAATATCAGCAAACCGGGGATTACCAAAGGAGAGCACTGGCACAATTCCAAGTGGGAAATTTTCATTGTGGTTTCCGGTCACGGACTGATCCAGGAACGGAAGATCGGGACGGATGAAATCCTGGAATATAAAGTGGATGGAGACCATCTCCAGGCAGTCTACATGCTGCCTGGCTATACCCACAACATCATCAATCTGTCAAAAACAGAGAATCTGGTCACCGTCATGTGGGCCAATGAAATCTTTGATCCGGAACATCCGGATACTTTTTCAGAGAAAGTCGTAAAATAGGGGGCAAGGGAAGCGATGTTTGAAGATATCCATTGGAAAGAAAACGGCAAACTGAAGTTGCTGATCATCGTGGGGACACGGCCGGAAATCATCCGGCTGTCCGCCGTGATCAAGAAATGCCGGACCTATTTTGATACCCTGCTGGCCCATACCGGTCAGAACTATGATTACAACCTCAATGGGGTGTTCTTCCATGACCTGGGCCTGGCAGATCCAGAAGTCTATCTGGAGGCGGTAGGGGACAACCTGGGGGCCACCATGGGGAATATCATTGCCCGTTCCTATGAACTGATGGCTGCCATCCAGCCGGATGCCGTGCTGGTTCTGGGGGATACCAACAGCTGCCTGTCCGTTATCGGAGCTAAACGGTTGCACATCCCCATCTTCCACATGGAAGCCGGAAACCGGTGCAAGGACGAGTGCCTACCGGAAGAAACCAACCGCCGGATCGTGGATATTATTTCCGATGTGAACATGGCCTATTCCGAACACGCCCGGAGATACCTGGCCGAATGCGGCCTGCCCAAAGAACGGACCTACGTGACCGGATCTCCCATGGCAGAAGTCCTCCATGCCAACCTGTCCCAAATTGAAGCCAGCGATATCCACCAGCGGCTCCACCTGACCAAGGGAAAATACATCCTGCTGTCCGCCCACCGGGAAGAAAACATCGATACAGAGAAGAACTTCACTTCTTTGTTCACTGCCATCAATAAAATGGCAGAAACCTACGATATGCCCGTACTCTATTCCTGCCATCCCCGAAGCCGGAAAAGGCTGGAGCAGTCCCATTTCCAGCTGGATTCCCGGGTCATCCAGCATGAACCTCTGGGCTTCCACGATTACAACTGCCTCCAGATGAACGCCTTTGCCGTGGTGTCCGATTCCGGAACCCTTCCGGAAGAAAGCAGCTTCTTTACCTCCGTAGGGCATCCTTTCCCGGCCATTTGCATCCGGACCTCTACGGAACGCCCGGAAGCCATGGAAAAAGGCTGCTTCATCCTGGCAGGCATTGACGAAAAATCCCTGCTCCAGGCGGTGAAAACGGCTGTGGAAATGAACAAGAACGGAGATTACGGTAAACCGGTCCCGGATTATCTGGATGAAAACGTGTCTACGAAAGTGGTGAAAATCATCCAGAGCTATACGGGGATTGTGAATCGGATGGTGTGGAGAAAGTAGAAAGGAAACAAGATGAAGGTATTCCAGATCAACACCGTGTGTGGTGTGGGGAGTACGGGACGTATTGCAACCGACCTCTATCACGTACTGAAAAAGGAAGGGCATTCCTGTTGTATCGCTTATGGCAGAGGAAAAGCCCCGGCAGATGTGGACAGCTATAAAATAGGGTCCACAGCCGATTTTTATCTCCATACCTTCTTTTCCAGACTTACAGATGGAGAAGGATTGTTTTCAGAAGGAGCCACCAGGGGACTTTTGAAAAAAATCCAGAAGTATGATCCGGATATCATCCATCTCCATAATATCCATGGCCATTATCTGAACTATCCAATCCTGTTCCGCTTTTTAAAAAGTTATCACAGACCAGTCGTATGGACACTTCATGACTGTTGGTCCTTTACAGGCCATTGTGCCCATTTTGATTTTGTGGGATGCCAACGCTGGCAGAAGGGATGCCATGATTGTCAACAACTGAAATCGTATCCTCAATCCTATGGCATCGATCATAGTGCTGAAAATTATGCCAGAAAAAAGGAATTGTTCACAGGGATTGAAAGACTCCATATCGTGACCCCTTCTCAGTGGCTGGCAAATCTGGTAAAAGAGTCCTTTTTAAAAGAATATCCTGTTACCGTCATCCATAACGGAATCGATACCAGTGTATTCAAGCCCACAGAATCCGATTTTCGGAAACAGCATGGCTTGGAAAACAAAAAAATCCTTTTGGGCGTGGCAAGTCCCTGGACCCCACGGAAAGGTCTGCAGGACTTTATCAAACTAGCACCTATGCTTCCAGAAAACTGGAAAATTGTCCTGGTTGGACTGTCCAAACATCAGCTGGCCCATCTCCCTTCGGACATCCTGGGATTGGAAAGAACCAACAACACAAAAGAGCTGGCACAGATTTATACCACAGCTGATGTGTTCTTCAATCCCACCTATGAAGACAACTATCCCACCACCAATCTGGAAGCCATTGCTTGCGGGACGCCTGTGATTACGTATGATACGGGGGGGAGTCCGGAGAGTGCGGGAAAAGAGAATGGTGTTGTTGTAGAAAAAGGTAATATTAATGACGTATGTAAAATCTTACTAAAAACGGATAATTTAAAATGTGAAAGCATGATAGAAAAGAATTTTGATAAAAACAAGCTTTTCCAGCAATATGTAAAGCTGTATTCATTAGTTTAATATACTAACTTTGCTTGATTGAGAATTTGGTGGTGAATAAGATTCATGATAACCAGTTTAATTATCTTATTCGGCGTAGCCATGTTGTGCTTGCCAATAGGACACAGGGGTTATTGGAAATATGCTTCATTAGTTCTTACAATTTTAGCAGGCTTTTATTTTTTCTATGATCCTCCTACAGTTGGGGATTTATACCGACATTATTTATTGTTAGATGATATCAGAAACTATGGTTGGGATGTTTCTGGTGCTATGCAAAATATGTTTGAACGATATTGGGGAGAAAGTCCATTTTTCATTTTATTATTACTAATTGTTTCTATTATTCCATATAATGGATTTTTGCCGTTTTTGGTAACTGCATTATATTACAATATTGTTTTATATGGCGTTAGGTTAGTGAAATCCATTAAAAATCCTAATATGGATATTGATAGAATTTCTATGATTTCACTTCTTTTATGTACAGATTATAGAGCATTCGAAGGAATCCGTAATTCTCTAGCATGTGCCTTATTTCTTCTTGGAATTTATTTGGATTTAATAAAAGGGAAAAAAACAGGTGTATTACTTTATATTGCTGCAGCATTAATTCATTCAGTTGGATTTATATATATATTCATAAGAATACTAATGACTTTTTATAATAAAAGAACAAAATACATTTTGCCTTTAGGTACATTTTTATTACCTTTTATTTTTACAGTAGCAGCCAATGGCATAGAAACAATTACAAATGGTATTCCTATTATATCCAGTATCGCATCCAGATTTCAAATGTATGCTGTTGAAGGGGCTGGTCTTGGCGTCTTTAGTGAACACTGGAGAATGTTAAATATAGTTACATACATTTTCTTATATTCTATTTCCTGTTGTTATGAATTTGTTTTTGATAAAGATAAAAGATTTAAGAAATTTTTTCTTTTCTTTACTTTTTTAATCCTTTTTACTTTTGGATTTTATGGGCAACGGGAACTTTTTGAAAGAGAACGGTTTTTAATCATGCCGATAGGAATTCTTTTTGCAACATTATTAAAACAAGCTTCTTTTAAAAAATTTCCTTTTGTTGTTAAGTCTATTAAAAACAGATATATTGCTTCTGTTATATCACCTTTGCTTTATTATGCTTTTATTGTTTGGGCAGTATTATATTTCATTCTTTTGGCATTATTAAGTTATCCATTGGATGAAAATATGTACTCTGTTTGGAAGTTTTAGCTTTTGTATAAAACTTATAAGTTTGGAATAGGAGATAATAAATAAATTGGCTAAAATAGTATTCTTAATAAGTAGTTTGGGTGGTGGAGGAGCAGAACGAGTCGTTTCTATCTTAGCAAACAATTACGCTGAACGAGGATTTGATGTTGATATTGTAATGGTTGTAGGCCATACTATAGCATATTCTATAAACCCGAATATTAGAATTATTGACTATAGTGAACCTGAGAATCGAAACTTTTTTACGAAAATTTGTCATTTAGTAAAAAAGTTTCGACAATATCTAATTTACAATAAGCCAGATAAAATCATATCTTTTCTTACTGAAGTTAATATGATTGGTTTAACGGCAGCTTTAGGTTTAAAAGAGAATTTTTATGTTTCTGTAAGAAATGATCCTTGCCATGATGGAAATAAATATATGAATCGTCTAGCTTCCTGGATGTATTCTTTCTATAATTGCAAACGAATTATTTTCCAGACTGAATATCAAAAATCTCAATTTCCCGAAAAGATTAGAGAAAAAGGGATTATAATAAATAATCCAATTATCTTATCGTCTAAAAAAAGAAAACCTATGCATAAAATAGTATCAGTTGGAAGATTTTTTCCACAAAAAAATCAAAAGATGCTGATACAGGCATTTGCTGAAATTTCTCCCCAAAATCCAGATTACCAGTTGATTATTTATGGAGAAGGACCACTTCGACAGGAACTCGAGTCCTTGATTAGCAATCTCCATCTAGATAATAAGATTTTCTTACCGGGATTTAAGAAGAACATCCATGAACTGATTTCGGATGCTGAAATATTTGTTCTGCCTTCTGATTATGAAGGACTTTCAAATGCTTTGCTGGAAGCAATGTGCATGGGAATACCGTGCATTTCAACAAATGTGTCAGGTATTGATGAAGTAATAAAAAACAATATTAATGGTATTTTAATTCCTCCTGGAAACACTGACAAATTAGTACAAGCAATGGAGAGAATGATCAACAGTCCGGAATTAAGAATTAAACTAAGCAAAAAAGGATTTGAAACAGGGAAAAAATTTACAGCTGATTTTATTTGTGAAGAATGGTTTAAAGCGATATTCGGTTAATAGAATTTCGTTACTAACTGGACTTTTCATTCATAATCACTGACTTATAAAATTACCTACGTATATTGGTTGACCATTTTCTCGTAGGTAATTTGTATGGTTTTCAAAAAAGTAAAAATACTTATGAACCTAATTGGGCAAATGATGTGTTGAAAATGATATTGTAAGCTTAATGATTTTGATTATGAGAATGTTACGGAATTTATGAGATTTTTGTAGTTATAAATTAAACCATTAGAGTATTTGAGAAAAGTTTATGTGTTGGCATTTTAGTATTTTCTAGAATGAGAAAGATGAATTAGAAAGATTGTTGTTGAAAGGAGGAAAATCACTGATGAGTAAGATTTGCATTATTTTAGTCTATTTCGGACCTTTGCCAGAATGGTTCAATCTATGGTTACTGAGTTGCTTTTATAATTCTACTATTTCATTTCTTGTCGTGACAGATCAGCAGGTCGTGATTCCCAAACAGTACGAAAATGTACATGTTTTACCTATGACGATTTCACAAATGAAAGAATTAGCTGATAGGAAACTGGGAATGAATACAGCATTAATTTATCCATATAAATGCTGTGATTTAAAACCTGCGTATGGTGTAATTTTTGAGGACTATCTGCATGAATATGATTTTTGGGGCCATTGTGACTGCGATCTTATTTTTGGTGATTTACGCAAATATTTTACGAATGATAGGCTGCGTGATTATGATCGTGTATTTGGACAAGGTCATCTAAGTATTTATCGAAATGTATCTAGGTGCAATCATTTTTTTGAGCTGTCTCCTGTATATGAAGAAATTTTTTGTACAGCTAAGAATTTTGGATTTGATGAGAATCTAGTCAATACCAGTATAGGAAGAATTTTGCGTAAAAATCAAATCCCGGTATTGTATGCTAGGGAATTTGCAGATATAGGAACTGCACATAAACGCTTTTTATGTGCAACTGATAAGAATTTCAAAAGACAGGTATTTTATTGGAATTGTGGACGAGTTTATAGAGATTATGAAAATAGTTATTTTAATATCCGGGAAAGAGATGAATTTGCCTATATTCATTTTCAAAAACGCAAGTTAAAGAATTTTATACATGGAATAGATTTACCTCGAATAAAGTTTTTTGTCATTTCCTATAAAGGATTTTTCCAGATTAATAACGATAGCTTTGATGATTTAATAGCAAAATACAATCCTTATCCGGGAGATTTTTATGAGCAAATGGAGCAATTGCAATGGAATATGAAGCATCCTAGACTGAGAATGCTGCGAAAAATATATCATAATATTACGGGAAAATAAAGCAATGGGGGTTGTATATGCAGATTGCTGTCAATATCCTTACAAATATACTTGTTATTTTTTTAAATTTGGCTTTTAATTTATACGTAACTCCATTATACATAAATAAGTTAGGATTGGGCGTCTATGGTTATATCGGCGTTATTACTAATTTTATTAGTTTTCTGAGCGTAATGACTATAATACTGAATTCAATGGTAGGGCGTTTTTATGCAATTTCTATTAATCAGAATCAGCGAGAAGAGGCAAATAAATATATAAGTACGGCATTTTATGTAGGGTTAGGACTTGATATTTTATTACTTCCCGTTTTGATCTTTATTGCAATTCATTTAGACTCTTTTATTGTTGTATCTCCCGAATATTTGGGAGATGTTAAAATTGCTTTTATATTAACCGCTTTTGCTTTTCTTATTAATGTCATATCTTTGGTTAATATGACTGGTGCTTATGCACTTAATCGTCTGGATATCAATAACTTTATCCGACTGTTTATGATTGGAATTCGCTTTGCTGTTATTATGTATCTATTCCATACTTTTAACGCAAAGGTCTATTATTTAGGAATTTCCCTTATACTTGAAAATTTATTTTCAGTCATTATAACGTATATTACATTTAAAAAACTTGTACCAGATCTCGAGTACAGTATTCGTTTCTTTTCAAAAAAGAAAATGATTGAATTACTTAGTTCTGGTTTTTTTAATGCTATTGTTTTATTAGGTGATCTGCTCATGAGCCAGGTACTGCTGGTTGTTGCAAACCATGTAATTCCGGCTGCAGAAGTAGGTGTGCTTGGGAGTTTTATAGTTATTATCAATGGCTTAAAAAGTTTGGCTAGCGCAATCTCTTCAGCATTTAGTCCTACAACTTTGAAGTATTATGCTCAATCTGCAATTGAGTCGTTGATGGAAAATTCACTAATTGCTGTAATAATGATTGGTTCTATTATAGGTTGGGTAGCTTCTATTTTTTGCATTATGGATATTCGATTTTTTTATATTTGGTTAGGTAAGGATTTCAGCTATTATCAATTGTCGATTATTTTTCTTACACTTCCCATGATTTCCATTTTAACAACCAGCCAGTTTCACGTGATACTACAGGCCCTGAATCAACTGATTCCCTATTCTTTTGCGACTATTATATGTGGTTTTATAAGTATTGGAGTAATGTATTTATTGGGAAGTTATTTTGGATGGGGAATGCTTGGCCTTATTATTGGATGTAATCTTATGGCTTTTGTTCAACACATATTTATATTACCCCATTTTGTCCATCATTATTTAAAACATTCCATAAAAAACATTTATACTGCAATATTTTTTATTCAAATTTATGGAGTCGGTTTTTATTTAATTGCGAGAAAAGTAGATAACTGGTTCTCTCCCATTGGTTTGTTATCGTTTATAATGGAAGGAATTTTATTATCTATTCTTTACTGGGGAATTTTGCTTATTGTTATACCAAGAAGATATAGAACAAAGATGTCCAAAATAGCGTCACGGTTACTATCTCGTTTTTAATAAGATAAAATATAGATATGTTGATAATTGCTTTTTATAGGCTTAGAAGA
>ULXQ01014493.1_pt1 | contig 27169 bp, 20 predicted proteins | sample 1961481 | NCBI WGS metagenome assembly ULXQ01 (sample SAMEA4835843, study PRJEB28245) | human gut metagenome | biome: gut microbiome; material: fecal sample | place: Denmark | collected 2008 | reverse complement strand
CAGCGGCGGCCTGGGCCAGCCAGGGACAGTCACCGGAAGCGGAATCGACAAAAAAGACGTAATGCTGCAGCCCGGACTGACGGATCAGGCTGGTCAGCGGCGATTCATCTAAGGGGTCGAAGCGAAACTGGGGTGCATATTGCTGGGCGATGAAGGCTGTAAAGGCATTGACATCGTCAAAATCATCGGCAGCGATGCGCACGTAATGGCAGTCACAGTCATAGCTGGAAATGCGGTCTTTCAGGGATTCCGTGAACACGTCATCATCTAAGTCGGCATCCATGGCCAGGCACTGCTGGTCCAGGATGGCCCTGGCGATTTCCTTGACATATTTATGAGGTCCGGCGACTTCACGCCACCAGATATTGCCGGCTCCTTCATTCCATTCACGCGTTTCCATATTCTCTCAGCTTCCTTTCGATATCGTCCCAATCGCCCATCATCATGTAGAAGTTGTAGCGGTTGAAGACATAGCCCTTCCCGCCTTCTTCCTGATGGAGGATGTTCAAATCGGTCATTTCATCAATCAGGGCCTGGAGCTGTTCATCTCGCATGTCGGCGATTTTATGGACTTCGTAAGCGGCGCACACATCCCGGATGGTGTCGAGGGTGACCGGCACGACCCGCTGCTGTTCATACTGGTACTGATAGGCGACGACGAGGGCGATGATGGCATAGTAATTATCCGCATCCAGTTCCAGGGTAATCATGAACAGGTCATCGATTTTCTGCCGGAATTTTTCGTCCTTCAGCAAGTCTTTCAAGTAGCTTTCATCCAACGGATAGGGCGGCGTATTGCAGTCCGTGAAGAGCTGGTTTTTGTATTGGCTGCGGATACTTTCGACGAGGTTCTTGCCGTAATACTGGATCAGTCCCGGGAAGTAATTGGTCTGGGCCAGGATAGTGCTGATGATATCCTGGTTGCGGATTTCAAAACCCAGGTAGCTGAGCGGTTTTAAGAGGAGTTCGTTCGCTTCCAGGTAGCCGAAGGGCTTGACGACCAGGTGGTCCAGCTGGGCGAAGACGGTATTATCGCCTAACTGTCTCCGGTCGAAGCGGATGACGTTGTGCAGGCCGGCAAAGATGAATTTGAAATGGCCCGGCACGTAGTCGCGGATGTCCTTTAGCACTTCAATAGGACGGTTCTGCTGAGCCGCCGCATCGACGAGGAAATGGTCCGATTCGTCATAGAGGATCATGAGCTTGTCGATGTTTTTCTTTCCTTGTGACCACAGGTCTTTCAAGCTCCGCCCCAGTTCATCCCACGTCCGGACATGTTTGTTCAGGATGCCTGCCCGCCGGAGTTCGTCGCACGTATCGCCTAAGACAGCGTCGCCATCTTTGTTCTTGATGTCGAGGTAAATGGCATAGTTTCCCTGTTCCGGATGGTGGGCCAGGTAACGGGTCTGCCGCAGGAGGGCACTCTTGCCCAGCTGTCGGCCGCCATAGACGAAGACCGGACCGGCCATGTCCTGGATGGCTGCCAATTCAGCCGACCGGCCAATGAACATTTCCGGCGGAATCCGGGCTTCACTGATGAAGGGCTGGACATAGGCAAAGGGCAAGGCCAGGGCCAGCAGCTTATCGTTGCGGTCGTTCTTTTCAAAATGCGTCAGGTACAGGGCCAGGACCCGGTCCAGGACCAAGACGTTCTGCATATCCAGGTTGGTCTTCATGAGTCTGGCCAATTCGCGCCGATCCGAAAGAGTCAGGGCGGAGTCGAGGAAAAAGAGGGTCCCCTTTTCTTTGGCTACACTGAGCTGGGATATTTCATTGACGATGCTCTGCGGCGTGTGGCTGCCCCGGAAGAGGACGACATTCAGCCCATTGTAGTAGGCGCCGCTGCCAAAGACGGCAAAAGGATGGTGGAACCGGGGCGGATTCTTTTCGAACTTCACACTGTAACAGGTACAATTCTTTTCGGCCCGGCTGACCTGGATATCGGCGATGTTCCCATATCCCAGGCCCTCTAACAAGGGCTTCATCGATTTGCCGGGGGCGCTGGATTCAGCCGACCAGGCTTCGACGAAGTCGAGGCCGTCCTTTTCCTTGCGGTTCAGGCGGTCATGGACCCGTTTATTGCGGATTCCCGGTTTCTGATCATAAATATTCTTTAGAGATAATTTTTTATTCTTGTTGCACAAATCGAATTCGGCCTGGTACTGTTCCAGGAATTGCGTGAACGTCTTCAGGCCGAAATCACCTTGATAATTCAGGATGAGCTTCATTTCACGAGGGCTCTTGTGAGCACAGCGGTGCAGGTAGTCTTCGACGATGGTCAGGTTGCCATGGTCGAGCCAGGCCTGGATTGGGTCCAGCCAGGACAAGTCTTCCTCCTGGATTTGGGAGCGGAACTGGTCCAATTCGCGCTGCACGCTCTGACGGCGCGGTTCCGCTTCTTCATCGATGTGTTTCAGGCAGCTCTGGAGCAAGTCCTTGTACAGGGCAAAGTTCTGGGTCTTTTTGAAGTGGCTCCGGGCGGTATCGGCTACGGAAAAATAATGTTCCATCCGTTCCTTACCGATGATCTTGCCATAATTAGCGGCTAATTCGACGTCGCTCCGGTAACTTTCCGTATCGTCTCCGGCGTACTGTATCCCGTTCTGCAAGACCAGGTCCCATTTGCCGATGCGTTTCACTGTATCGTCCAGGCCGGCGATTTCTTTGGCCAATCCCAGATTGTAACAACGGACGGCCTGATGATATGCTTCCTGCCAGGAAAGGTCCGCCGTTTGGGACAAGCGTGCCTGGATATACCGCTGCAGGCGCGGGACGAGCGGGTATTCCCCGTCGTAGTCTGGCGTCAAGTCGGGCAGATAATCCGAATCCAGTTCAAAGGCGTTGGCTTTTAGTAAAGGGGCATAGTAAGGTTCGCCGCTGGAACAGCCCTGGAACTGCCGGGTCAAGTCGTCCAATAAGGCCTGAAGCACGGCTTTCGCCAGCTCATCCATCACGGTATCTACGGTCTGTCCGGCCAGCTCCGCCTGGGCCTGCTGTAACAGGTCCAGCCCTTTTTGCCGCTGCTGCGCCAAGACGTCTGGTGAAAGGCCATGCTGGTTCTGCTCATGCTGTGCCGCCTGTTTGGCCAGGATATAGCGGCAAAGGATGAGCACGGATTTCTTGATCAATTTGATTTGCTGCGTCGCATCTTTTCCCAGGAAGCGTTCGTTCTTTCGTTCGCCCACGGGAATGCTGAACCAGACGCCGTCCAAATATTCTTTTACCTTATTTTCATTGACCAGGCGGTCTTCAATCCGATTTACTGGCGTATCCGCCGTCAAGGGCGTGTTGAGGAAAGTATTGCAGAAATCGCTAAGTTCCGTAAGGCTGAAGGCGTCGACGTCTTTAAAATATGGGACGACCTGCCCATGACCGCCGTATAACTGGGAGCGCAGGCCCCGCAGCCGGGGATGGGGCGACGGTTTCCGTTCATCCATGCACAGGGCCTGGTACTGTTCGGCTACGGCCTGACGGGCCCCATCGAGATCGACAGGCTGGCGGTCCGATGCGTGCTGCTGCAGACCATAGGCCAAGGACATACCTTGGGTATCGGCAAAGTTCTTGCATAAGGATACAAATTGTTTCAACACCGGAATGGCTGTAAAGGCTTCATTCGGTTCTTCATTGATGCGGCTCCACGTCTTGCTCAGTAAGTAGCCTTTCGGTTCAGCCGGAGCAAAAAAGGCGCGGACCATGGCGGCAGCATTCAGGACATCCCGGGACTGGCCCATTTCGATGGCCGGCAGGGAAATCATGGAATCCCAGAAATCGAAGCCGTCGGAATGGGCAGCCGGGTCATACAGCGGATCGTCGAGGATATAGGCGATTTCATCAGACAAAGCGTCCCAAGCTTCTTCGTCAGGACCAGCCGTGCTGGCCAGGGCATGGAGCCAGAAACTGCCTTCGGCCCGATGGCCTTTCTGGAGCAGCTGGCAGAAGGACTGCAAAGCGTCGGCCCTATCCGTGACTGCATCAGCCGTCGAGTCAGGAACTGCTTCTTCTGACGGTACCGATTCTGGCTGGGCTTCTTCCGTTTCTTCCGGTTCTTCTGGTACCCCAGGTGCATCGGATTCATCCGGCCCATCCAGGTCCGGGACTTCCGCGACATGTTCATTGAGGAACAGCATTTTCTGCGTTTTTTCCCGGATATCCAGGCAATCGGGGATATCCACTTCGGCTTTCTTCACAGCTACGGTAAAGAGGTCATCGGCCGTCAGGACTTCGCCTTTTGACGAAAAGAGAAAATCCCCCTTTTCATCGGGATGGGTCAAGGCCACATAGATATCTTTGGTCCCGAAGCGGGTCATCCAGGGCTTGGCGTATTCCCGGGAATCGGTCAGGAGCAGCTTGACAGCCGTCGATTTCGCCAGGTACTGGAAGCCTTTCTGATCGGCTTCCAGCTCAGCTTCCGAAAAGGGTGGCCTGATGAGGAGGTATGCCGGCAGGAAAGTTCCATCATCGACCATCATGGACTTCCCAAAAATCACATAGCCAAAAAAGGCTTGGCGCTGAGCCCTGAAGAAGGCTATTTCATAGGGACTGTGATCCAATACCTGAAGGACGAAGCGCTCCATTTCATATAAGCGGCTGAAGCAGGTCCAGTCCGTCATTCTCGTAAAATAAGGGATATTGAAATATTTGCGCACTTTGTCACGCTTCAAGACGTCATATGTCTCTGGCGTGAGCCGGTAAAAGGGCTGCGTTCCCCACTGATATTTGGCGGCCAGGCCCCAGTCCAGGAAGCGGCTGCGGATGGCTTGGAGACTGTTTTCAAACGTATCGGCGCCCATTCTTTTCTGCTGTTCCTGCAAGCCCCTCGACAGCCGGGCTTCTTCCCCTTCCCCGACAAAATCATGGAAACAGAGGGCCATGAGCCAGAAGATAGCCATCCCTTCGGTCTGTTCAGCGAACTGCTGGATGTCATGGGTAAAAGATTTAGCCCCTTTCAATTTAGCACGCAAGGGCTTCTGTTGTACCAAGGTCATGCCATCAGGCATAGCCGGTACCCTATCAGCCTTTTCCAGGGTCGGTACGGGTGCTGGTTCCGGTTCCGGAGTGAAAGCCGGTGTAGGCGGTACTTTCGCTGCGGTTTCCTCGGGAGCCGCAGCCGACTTCCCTTCTGTCAAGCGGAAATCATGATAGATGCAGGCCAGGCTGATATCGCCGCCGAACTGGCTGCGCAGGGAATCGGCCAGGTCCCGGTCCAAGAGGGGGCCGTCGAAGTGGACGGCTTCCAGGAAGCGGATATATTTTTCTGCCCGTGCCGATAGTTCGTCGAAGGTCAGGGACAGGCCCAACAAGGCCTTGACATCGCCCTGCATCTGGCGGAACTGGCTGGCTATGGACTCATCGGTTCCCACATAGGCCACGTCGAATATGCCTTCCAATTGATGTACCATGGCTTTCATGGCCTCGCGGTTTTCCTGTTCCCGATGCCAAGCTTCAATCCGTTCCCCTAATTCATCGGCTTTATCGGCCGTCGCAATCTGGACCTGTGCCAGGGCCTGACATAGCGCATCCTGGGCCTGACTCAGTGCTTGCAAATCGTCCCGGACAGCTTGCTGCTGACGTTCCGGAAACCACAATCCATTATCCAAGGCTACACATAACTCCTGAATATGCTGCCGGCTGTCTTTACGGACAACCATCATATGCTCGTAGAGTTCTTTAAGCTTTTCATATTCATCCATTCCGGTCATCTCCTATTCCGTACTCTCTTGACTCACTGCGAACCGCTCTATTTATTAATTCGATACAAAACAGTAAAATCCTGCACCATTTTTTTATCCAGTATTTACGCATTTCATACATTCCTTTGCTATACTGAAAAAACTAGCATAGAAAAGGAATGATAGAGAGTGAAGAAACTGACTTATGAAAATATTGCCCATGCGAAAGAGTTGAATGTCTAAAGAGTGATGTCCGCCGCAGCCGTGTGCGCAACAAAGTACCGGAAACCTTCGACAAGCATGACCGCGTCAATTATGCCGCCCTCTCGTCAAAACTGCACGTCGACAAGCACAAAAAAGTCATCACCCTCAACATCGAGCTGGATGAAAAAATCTGCTCCATGATTGACTACTTTGAAATTTTTTCTCAGCGCATGCTCATGTGCAAACGGGCTGCCGAAGTCCTGGGCCTGCGCTTCAAATTGGTAGCCAATGGTAATAAAATCGCATGACGCGTTTGGTTGTCATATAATTATGATAAAGCATACATATTTCGTGGCTTATCGAAAAAAAGGCGACACCTAATTTTTAACATTTAGGCATGTCGCTTTTTCTTTTCCATGATACACTTATAATATAGTTTAAAATATGTTGCAGAGAAAGGAATCATACTTATGCTACGTTATGGAAAAGGAACACTTCTCATTACGGTCCTGGCCGGACTGCTGGCCCTGTCCCTGCTGACGGCAGGATGCGGCAATGCGGCACAGACTAAGAGTACTGCCGTTTCAGTCAAGGCCATGAAAGTACTCCAACAGGATACGGCTGTGAGCCACGACTATTCAGGACAGATCAAATCGACTAACGCCGTCACGATCAAGCCCCGCGTCTCTGGGGAAATCGTGGAGAAATACTTCACGTCTGGCGCCCCTGTCGAAAAGGGGCAGGCCTTATATAAAATCGACGACCGCCAATATGAATCGGAAGTCCTCTCGGCTAAATCGAATGTCGATAAGGCCCGGACGACGCTCAATAATTCCCTCGTCGACTTGAACCGCTATCAGCAGTTGGCAGCATCCGGCGCCGTAGCGGAACAGACCTTGACGAATCAGCAAGCCACGGTAGACAGCAATCAGTCGAGTTACGACGATGCCAATGCCCTCTTGCAGAAGGCCCAGGAAAATTTAGACGATACGATCATCCGGTCGCCGATTGCCGGCAAGCTTTCTGTCGACGATGTCCCCAGCGGTACCTATGTCACAGCAGGCAATACGGCTCTAGTATCGGTCGGTTCGATCAACCCTATCTACGTCCAGTTCTCGATCAGTGAAAATGAATTCTTGAATTTCCGCATGGCCGCCGATGCGAAGGATGCGAAGGATGCCAATGGGCCAGAAAATCATACGCCGCCGACAGCATCCCTGACCTTGAGCAACGGCAAGAAATACGACGAAATCTCAACATCATACCAGTTCGACCGGGAAGTCTCGGACAGTACGGGGACGATTACGGTCAAGGCCCTCTTCAATAATGCCGATGGCGTTCTCCTGCCGGGGATGTTCGCCCGCGTCACTATGGAAGGCCAGCCTTTGAAGGATGCCATCCTTGTCCCTCAGCGTGCGGTACAACAAGTCCTGGACCAGTCTTTCGTCATCGTCGTTAGTTCCGATAATAAATCAGTCGCCCGCGTCGTCACCTTAGGCGACCAGGTCGGCAGCTACTATATCGTCAAGAGCGGTCTCGACAAGGATGATGTCGTCGTCGTTGAAGGCTTGAGTAATTTGAAGGAAGGCCAAGATCTGGACATCACCATGACGACAGCTGACGAATTAGGTCTATCCTTGACCGCCAATGATACTTCTTCTACCTCATCGGTATCGCTTACGGCTAAATAAGGAGGCGCTTCATGTCTAGTTTCTTTATCCGGCGGCCAATTTTCGCCATCGTCATTTCCATTATTATCGTCATCTTGGGGGCCTTATCCCTCCTCTCCCTGCCGATTGCCCAGTATCCGCAGATTTCGCCGCCGACAGTCAATCTGAGTACGACGTACACCGGCGCTAATGCGACGATCGTCAATCAGACTGTCGCCCAAGTCATCGAAGACCAGCTCAAAGGCGTCGACGATATGTCTTATATGTCCTCGACGTCGAGTAACGACGGCTCGTATAGCCTGTCTGTCGTTTTCAGCTTGGACAGTGACGGCAATACAGATGCCATCAACGTCCAGAACGACGCCAACCTGGCCAAAAACAGCCTGCCCAGCGACGTACAGACCCAGGGGCTGACCGTTCGCAGGTCGTCAGGCGACATGGTCCTCATGGCTAACCTTTATTCGCCGAACGGAACGTATAACCAGGCTTTCCTCAAGAATTACGCCGATATTTACTTGCTCGATAAAATCCAGCGCATCGACGGCGTCGGCAACGTCAATACCTTTGGTTCCAGCTATGCCATGCGCGTCTGGCTCAATCCGGAAAAACTGGCTGAACGCGGCCTGACCGTATCGGACGTCGTCTCGGCCATCAAAGAACAGAATATGTCGGCTCCGGCCGGGACCATCGGCAGCCTGCCGGCACCGGCGACACAGGAAAAACAGTACAGCGCCAAGGTCGAAGGCCAGCTGTCGACACCGGAACAGTTCGGCAATATCATCTTGAAATCAGCCTCGAACGGCCAGTTCGTCTACCTCAAGGATGTAGCCAACATCCAGACGGGGACGCAGAACGAAAGCAGCAATTCCAAGATTAACGGGAAGACCGGTATCGGCTTCGGTATCCAGCTTTCCAGTGACGCCAATGCCTTAGATACGATTACGGAAGTCAAGAAGGTTCTGGACCAGGCTAAGGAAATATTCCCGCCTGACCTGGATTATAACATCGTCATGGACAATACGAATTTCATCAATGCTTCGATTAACGAAGTCAAAGATACCTTCGTCGAATCGCTGATTCTGGTCATCCTCGTCGTCTTCGTCTTTCTGCAGAAATGGCGGACGACGCTCATCCCGGTCCTGGCCGTGCCCGTTTCTATCGTCGGGACCTTTGCTTCTTTTAAGGTCCTCGATTTCACCATCAACACCCTGACCCTGTTCGCCATGGTCTTGGCCATCGGCCTGGTCGTCGACGACGCCATCGTCGTCATAGAAAATGTCGAAGAGCATATGTCCAAGGATAAACTGTCTTCTAAGGATGCGACGGAAGCAGCCATGAAAGAAGTCCAAGGGCCCATCATCGCTACGACAGCCGTCTTGGCTTCGATTTTCATTCCCGTCGCTTTCATCGGCGGTGTCACTGGCGTCCTGTACAAGCAGTTCGCCGTGACCATCACCATTTCCGTCGTCATCTCGGCCTTCGTCGCCCTGACCTTGACGCCGGCCTTATGCGGCATTCTCCTGAAGCCCGATGATAAGGCCATCCAGGCCGGGCCGCTGGGGGCCTTCTTCCGCGGGTTCAACCGGGCTTTCGACCATTTCAAGGACCGCTACACGGGGAAAGTCGGCTGGATGATCCGTCATCTGAAATATGCCGCTGTCTTCCTCATCCTGGTCACGGGCCTCATGGGCATCTGCTACCAGGTCCTGCCGTCGACGTTCGTCCCCGATGAAGACCAGGGGTACTTCATGGCCAGCATCACAATGCCCGAAGGGACTTCCTTGAACCAGACTGTCAAGACCGTCGATGCCGCAGCCGAAGAGACGCGTAAGATTCCCGGCGTCAAAGATGTCATGACCCACGCCGGCGGTTCCACGTCGAATACGGGCAATCTCTATGTCGCGCTGGAAAATTGGGATGACCGCCAATCGAACGACCTCAGCACCGAATCGATTATTGCCAAATTCAATAAGACCGTCGTTCCCAAGCATCCCGAAGCCCGTGTAGCGGCTTTTAATCCGTCATCCCTGCCCGGCATGGGCCAGGAAGGCGGCTGGACCATGCAGCTCATGGATAATACGGGCCTGTCCGATACGGAACTGGGAAACGCAGCCAACCAGGTAGTCGCCGCCTGCTCCCAGCGGCCGGAATTATCCGGTGTCCGCACGAGTTACGCCACCAATACGCCTAGCGTCGCTTATACGGTAGACCGCGAAAAAATTAAGAACCTGGGCATTGAACTGTCTGACGTTTTCACAGCGCTCCAGACCAACTTCGGCGGTTCGTCGGTCAATGACTTCACCCAGTTCGGCCGTTCGTACAAGGTCATCGTCCAAGCCGACACGTCGTACCGTTCTCAGGCAGACAGCCTGAAATTCATTTCCGTCAAGTCGTCGTCAGGGAAAATGGTTCCCCTCGATACGCTGCTGACCAGTTCGATGACCACCGGTCCGTCGTCAATTACCCGTTTTAATGGCGTCCGCAGTGTCACCATCCAAGGCAGTGCTGCCAGCGGCTACAGCTCTGGCGAAGCCATGGCAGCAGCCGAAGAAGCGGCCAAGAGCGTCATGCCTACGGGGATGACCATCGAATGGTCCGGCCAGAGCCGCGAAGAAAGCACCTCGTCCAGTTCAACGACGAAGATCCTGATTATGGCTCTGGTCTTTGCCTTTCTCTGCCTGGCGGCCCTCTATGAAAGCTGGTCCATGCCGTTCGCCGTCTTATTCACTGTACCGACGGGTATCTTTGGAGCCGTCGGCTCAGAATACATCATCCGCCAGCTGGCGACTTTGTTCAATGCCAACACGAGCGGCTTTTTGAACAGTGTCTACATGCAAATCGGCGTCATCATGATCATCGGCTTGGCAGCTAAGAACGCCATCCTCATCGTCGAATTCGCCAAAGAGCGCGTCGACAAGGGCATCGACCCGATGGAAGCCATCGTCATCGCATCCAAGCTGCGCCTGCGGCCAATCCTCATGACGGCCTTTACGGCCATCATCGACTGCCTGCCCCTGGCCTTTGCCAGCGGTGCCGGTGCCGGAGCCCGCTGCGGCATGGGCGTCGCCGTCGTCGGCGGCATGACCTTCGCTACCCTCTGCGGGTTGCTCCTCATCCCAGCGTTTTACATCATTTCCGAAAAAATGGCCCGCAACTTCTGGAAAGCCACGGGACTGAAACGAATCAAATTCAAATACCGCATGTTGAGGCGGTGAAAAAAAGCTTGTCGCATGTGCGACAAGCTTTTTTAAGTGGTTAGTAGCTAGTGGTTAGTGGTTAGCGGATGGTTTTAAATTTAAAGCAATCGCCTCAAACATCATACATCAAACTTCAAACATAAAAGAGAACGTGGCCTCGCATGATGGCAGAAACCTTCACGCGACACCATCCCTACTCATGTACGATGAGTTCCAGGATGTCCGGCCGGGTGTAGTGGCCGGCGGCATCGAATTCCATGTGACGCAGGACCACTTGATCCATATCCAAGTCGGCGTAGATTATGGCTTCCCGGTCCCAGACGGGTTCGGTAACGTAATGGCCGCACGGGTCGATGATGCAGCTGCCACCGCGGCAGGTCCCCTGATTCAGCTTAGATACGGCTTCGCTTTCAACCAGGTCTGCCGGATACATGTCCTTGGTAAAATACTGGTCGACGTTGAAAACGTAGCAGCGCCCTTCGATGGCGATATGCTTGATCGTATCCTGCCATTCCGGGTTATCGTTGGTATTCGGTGCCAGATAGAGGCTGACGCCTTTCTGGTACAGGGCCGTCCGGGCCAGGGGCATGTAATTTTCCCAGCAAATGAGCGAACCCATGGGTCCCCACGGTGTCTGGACGATGGGGAAATATGTCGACGGGTCATGGGAATCGGCCCAGATATAGCGTTCTGCCCCAGTCGGCTTGATTTTCCGGTGATGGGCGGCCAGTGTGCCGTCCGGCGCAAAGATGACGTTGCTGCAATACAGGGAATACGTCGTTTCATCCCGTTCGGTAATGCCCAGGCTGACATAGGCCCCGGCTGCTTGGGCCGCAGCGGCTACATCCTGCAGGTCTTGGTGGACGACGACGGCCTGGTCATAATAGCGCTTCCAGTCTGCCCGTTCAGCATCCGACCGGCTGCCGACGGTAAAGCCGAAAGTCAGGCCATAAGGATAACATGGGACCAGCGACTCCGGAAAGACGATGAGCTGTGCCCCATTCCGACCGGCTTCTTCGATTTGATGGACGACCTTCTGCAGCGTCGCCTGTTTATCGAAAAATACAGGCGCAGCCTGTACGATAGCGGCGCGCAGTTTCTTTTCTAAATTTCGCATAACGAATCCCCCTCATTTCTTTTTTCTTAGTATACCGCAATTTGTAAAAATGTGCTATACTGATTCAGTCCACAGTTTACGGACCTATAAGGATAACGACTGTGCAGTTTTCGGGCTGCCGTCGTTATCCTTTTTTATTGTATAAAGGAGGGCGTATGTATCTGCTCATCGACAATTATGATTCTTTTACCTACAATTTAGCCGATTTAGTCGCTGAAACGGGACGCGACGTAAGGGTTTACCGCTGTGACCAGATAAGCCCGGCTGAGATTGCCACCTTGAAACCGCAGGGATTGATTATTTCACCTGGGCCGAAACGGCCAGAAGACGCCGTCCATTCCCTGTCCATCGTCCGTGCTTTCTGCCACACCCTGCCCATCTTGGGCATCTGCCTGGGGATGCAGATCCTGGCTTATGCCGCCGGGGCTGTCGTCACCCGTGGGAAACGCCCTATGCATGGGAAAGTCACGGCGATTCACCATCGTGGCCGGGGCCTCTTTCGGGGGCTGCCGGAAACCTTCCAGGTCACGCGCTATCATTCGCTGGTGGTCCAAGGGGAAACGCTGCCCGCCGTTTATACCATAGACGCAGTCAGTGATGACGGCGCGGTCATGGCCTTGTCCCACCACAGCCGACCGCTCTATGGGCTGCAGTTCCATCCCGAAGCCGTCTTATCCGAATATGGCAGGGAACTGATAACAACATTTTGCCGCTTGGCCGAATCCAGTCTGGAGAAAGCAGGTGACTGTCATGACTGAACCGCTCATCGGCCGCTCCCCCTTTCCCTATACGGCCAGCCAGCTCTTCGCCCTCTTTTCCGATGAAAGAGATGCCGTTTTCCTCGATTCGTCGCTGACCAACCACTTGGGGCGTTATTCCATCATCGGCCTCGTGCCCTACCATAGGGTAAGCGTAGAACAAGGCCAGCTGAAGATTGATGGAAAAGCTCGTGAAGGAACGGCTGAAACGTACCTCAAAGCCTATTTGAAAAAGCATTACCAGGCCAATCCGACAGACCTGCCCTTGACGGCTGGGGCCATTGGCTATGTCAGGCTATGACTACGGACTGGCACGCTATGGGATGAAGTCCCGCCACGCCCCTGCCTTTCCCCTGCCCGATATGAATTGGGTCTTTTACGATTTCTTCATCATCGAACATCGGCAAAGCCATGCCGTATGGTTTGCTGCCAATGGGCAGACAATGCCAGCCGAGGCTCTCTTGGCACAGATGAAAGAAAAAATCCGGACTCGCCTTCAGAAAAGACCCTTTCCACGTACTGGCGAACACACACAATATGCCATAACCGTCCAACCCGACAGTACTCGTGAAGACTATCAAAGGGCTTTGAAAAAGCTCAGGAATTATATCGTCGCCGGCGACGTTTACGTAACGAATTTCACCAGTACGTTTCATGTCCAGAGCCACTGCCCGCCGTACACCTTCTTTTCCCGTCTGCGCCGGGATAATCCGTCGCCATTTGGGGCTTATTTACAATACGGAGCCTATCAAATCATCAGTGCTTCCATGGAACGGCTGCTGTGCCTGCGCGATGACCAGATTGAAACGCGTCCCATCAAGGGCACGCGGCGCCGCGGCAAGACGCCTGCAGAAGATAAAAGGCTGCGGCAGGAACTGGCTCAATCGCAAAAGGACCAGAGTGAATTGCTGATGATTGTCGATTTAGAGCGCAATGACCTGCACAAAATCTGCCGTCCTGGCAGCGTGTCCGTTCCGACGCTGTTTGCCATCGAGCCGTATGCCACGGTTTTCCATTTAATCGCCGACGTAACAGGGGCCCTGCGGCCAGGGAAGACGGCCATCGACGCCTTGACGGCACTCTTTCCAGGTGGGTCCATTACAGGCGCGCCGAAACAGCGGGCTATGGAAATCATCGACGAATTAGAATTCAGCCGGCGCCAGCTTTATACAGGGACGATTGGCTACCTGTCCTTAGATGGGAACTGTGACTTAAACATCGTCATACGGACGGCCGTCCACCACGATGATCAATATACCATCGGCGTCGGCGGCGGCATTACGGCAGAATCGGACGAGGCTTTTGAATATGAAGAAATCTGGCAAAAAGCCAAAGCCTTGCTCAGTGCTTTGAAAGGAGACACTTTTAATTATGAATCTTATCTTTGATGACGGCTACCAATTCGGTCTGGGAGCTTTTGAAACCATCCCCATCTATCAAGGCCGGCCAGTCTGGCTGGAGGCTCACGAAAGGCGTTTGCGGCATACCTTGGAATATTTAGGGATTGAGCTTTCTTTTGATTGGGAACGTCGTTTGTGGGAGTATGTGTATAGCATGGGTAAGGGAGATTGGGTATTGAAAATACTTGCTTCCGATAAAAATATAAATTTTACATCCCGTGCCAATCCATATGCATCTATGACCGTCCGCCCTGGTTATGTCATCGCCTTGTCGTCAATCCGCCGCAATGAAACGTCGCCCTTAGTGCGGCACAAGACCTTTAATTATGGCGACTCGATGTTAGCCAAACGACAGGCCCGGGCTGAAGGTATTGACGAACCGATTTTTTGCAATATGCAGGGCCAATTAACAGAAGGCGCTGCCAGCAATCTATTTTTTATAAAAAACGGGCGGCTTTATACGCCGCCCGTAAAGGCCGGATTACTGCCAGGCATCATCCGGTCTTATCTCTGTCAATGTTATGATGTCATCGAAAAGCCCTTGTATCCGGAAGATATCGAGACTTTCGACGAGTGTTTCCTAACCAATTCCCTCATGGGGCTCATGCCAGTCCGCCGCTTTGGCACCGTCGCCTTTCCTGTATCCCCAGAAACGCAGACGGCCGCCTTATTCCGCCGTTATGAAGCAGATAGGAACCATCCCTTCCCTGGATGCTATAAGACGAGCTGGTGAAAGGTCTGGCCGGCCATGTCCTTCCAGGTGAAGGTGGCCCCTTCCCAGAGGAGATAGCTGTGCGGGCTATTTTCCTTGGGAAGCGATGTCGAACCGGGATTCAAATAATAGTTATCTTGGCCGAAGGGCTGCCAGACCGGGACATGGGTATGGCCATGGAGCAGGATGTCGCCAGGCTGCATGGGCGGCAGGGATTCCAGGTTGTAACGGTCGCCATGGGTCGCATAAACGAGGCGGCTGCCCTGGGTCAGGATGGCATAGGTGGCCATGATGGGGAATTCCAGTACCATTTGGTCTACATCGGCGTCACAATTCCCACGGACACAGAAGATGGAATCTTTGACTTCGTTGAGCATGGCAAAGACTTCCTTCGGGGCATAGTCTTTAGGCAAGTCATTGCGCGGCCCGTGATAGAGGATATCGCCGAGCAGGACCAGGCGGTCAGCCCCTTCCCGCTTCCAGGCGTCGAGCATACGGCGGCAGTAATAAGCCGATCCGTGGATATCTGAAGCAATGAAGAATTTCATTTATTAGCTCCTTTCTTGGCATCCCGGGCAGCAAAGACCGTACAGTAGTTGCCTTCCGGCGTCCGGCATTTCGAGCAGTGGACACAGCGGGCCGGCCGCAAATCACCTTGGATCCAACGGTGGACCAAATCCGGTTCCGATAATAAGGGCCGGCTCAGGCCGATACCGGCCAGTTTCGACGTCTTCAAGGCCGTTTCCATTTGCCGCGGGTCCTTGAAACCACCCGTCACGTAGACAGGGACGCGGACCGCATTGGCGATGTCTTTAGCGTAATCGAGGAAATAGCCGCCGTCTCGGATGACGTGGCCATCCCATTCCAGACCGATTTCCTGTTGAGCCTTGCCGTGGATATTGCCGCTCACTTCGATGGCGTCGATGCCCGACTGCTGCAGGCGCCGGCAGATATCCAACGATTCGGCGAAGGTCAGGCCGCCTTCAAAGAAATCGGAACAGGTAATCTTGATCCAAATGGGAAAATGCATTCCTACGGCCTTGCGGATGGCGGCAATGATATCGCCGACGATGCGGTAACGGTTGGCCGGCGAACCGCCATAGGCATCGCTGCGCCGATTGTAATAAGGACTGAGGAACTGGTTGAGCAGATACGAATGGCCGCCGTGGATTTCAACGGCATCGAAGCCACTGTCACGGACGCGCTTGGCTGCCTGGGCGTATTCGCCGATGAGGTGCCGGATATCATCCGGGCTCATGGCGACGCCGACGGTTCCCGTCTTGAGTTCTGGCACAGCGGACGGCGAGAAGATAGTCCGCCCTTCCCGTTCAAAGGTCGTCTTAGTTCCGCCATAGGCAATCTGCATCATGATTTTTGCCCCATAGGCGTGGACGCGCCGCGTCAGTTCCTGATATTGCGGGATAAAGGCATCATCATAAATACCCATCATGCCGGCATTGGGCCGGTCTTCCCCATCGACGCGGGCATAGCCCGTACAGATCAGGCCCACTTCATTCTTGGCCAGCTGGTCATAGATGCGGTATTGTTTTTCCGACATATAGCCCTTGGCATCGGCCAAGGCTTCCCACGTCGCACTGCGGAGGATGCGGTTGCGCACGGGCATCCCGGCGATGACGGCATGTTCCAATAATTTCATATATAATCCTCCTTTTTGTCGATTGGCCAACTAGCCACTAGCCACTAGCCACTAGCCACTAGCCACTAGCCACTAATCCAGTATACGAATTTTTCGCTGAAACTGCAAGGGATGAACGGACGACCGCAGCCAGCCGACTGACAGCCCGGCGAAATTCTTCCGGCGTCGTATAGGCATAGGATAAACGCAGTGACTGGGTATGGCGGCTGGAATAGATATCGCCAGGATTGATGAGGATCCCGGCCTCTGCCGCCTTGTGGAAGAGCATCTCCATAGGCAGCCTGTCGCGGAGGGTGAGCCAAATATAGAAGCCGCCCTGCGGTACCTGCCAATCCGCAAGACCCGCAAAGTCTTCGTCCAAAACTTGGCAGGCCGCCTGGCAGCGTCGCTGCAATTCGCATCGCAGCCATCCAAGATACTGTGCATAGCGGCCACTGGTCAGGAAGCGGGCCAAGACTTGTTGGGACAGGGAGCTGGCGCCATAGTCGATCTGCATCTTGACGTCACCCAGGCGCTGTACGACTGGTTCCGGCGCAATCATCCAGCCGATGCGCAGCCCTGGTGCCAAGGATTTGGAAACACTGCCCAAATAAAGGACCTGACCTCCTGTATCCAGGCTTTTCAAGGATGGCGGCGGCGTTCCGTCAAAGGTCAATTCCTCATAAGCTCCGTCTTCGATGATGGGCAGGCCATAGCGGCTGCACAACGCCAGGAGTTGGACACGGCGCTGATGGCTCATAGTCCGGCCCGTCGGGTTGTGGTTCGTCGGGATGGTATAGAGGACGCTATTGACTATATCTGAAGACTGGCGCAAGTGCTTCTCCAATGCTTCCAGGGATAGGCCCTGGTCGTCCATGGGCAGGCCACAGAGACGGAGATGAGCCGACTGGAAGACTTGGAGTGATTTGACATACGTCGGGTCTTCGACGTAGACCGTCGAACCACCGCGGAGAAGGCCGGCCGAAATGAGCTGGAGTCCCTGGAGGGCGCCCGACGTAATCAGGATGGACGACGGGGACACAGCCAGTCCCCATTTCCGGGCACAGTCTGCCAGGGCCTGACGTAGGACGGGCATCCCCAGGGGCTCGACATAGCCCAGGGATGTGATGGCATCGGCCACATCCCGCAAAGTCTGACGGAAGGCATCCTGCGGGAACAGCCTAGGGTCCAGTTCCCCCGTACCGAGACGGATCAGGCGGTCATCGAACTCCAAGGTATTGATGGCCTGGACGATTTCCTGATTAGCCCGGAAATAACCAGCCGTCATATAGTGGTTCCAATCCGGCTGGACCGGCAGCCGCAGGGACCAGGCCGTACTGGCTACGACCGTCCCCTGGCTGCCCCGGCCCTGGAGCACACCCGCTTCCAGCAGCGGCTTCAGAGCCTGATTCAGGGTACTCCGGTTCACCTGGAAGTGTCGGGCCATATCGCGCTGAGATGGCAAACGCGTCCCAGCCGGCCATTCACCGCTTTCCATTTTGCCATACATCCATTCGAGGATCTGTCGGTATATCGGTACGGGCTGCGCCGGATCCGGATGCCATTCGATCTGAACAGGAATATGCCGCTTCATCACCTCATCTCCTTTTGGTTGGTATAATTCATGTCGCTTTGGCGGGTTGGAATCCCGTTTCTCTCTGTTATACTGTGATTATACCACATGAACCAACCGGTTTTGGTTGGAAAAGGAGGCTTTTTTTATGTTCTTTTTTCAAGGCCTGACCATGGGGCTGGCCTACGTCGCCCCTATTGGCATGCAGAATCTCTTCGTCATCCATTCGGCGTTATCCCATTCCCTGCGCCGCGCCGTCGCGACGGCGTTCATCGTCCTTTTCTTCGACATCAGCCTGTCGCTGAGCTGCTTTTATGGCATCGGCACGCTGCTGAATCATCTCCCCTGGCTCAAAGTGGTCATCCTGGGCACAGGCACGCTGCTCATCCTCTACATGGCCTATGGTATGATCCGCCAGGTCCCGGATGCGCTGACCCTCAAAGACCAGCCAGTTTCCCTGAGCCAGACCGTTTCCAAAGCCTGCATCGTCACCTGGATGAACCCCCAGGCCATCTTAGACGGCACAATGCTCCTCGGCGCCTTCCGCATCACCCTGCCTGCTACAGAAGCCATGACGTTCCTGACGGGCGTCCTCATGGCCTCAGGCCTCTGGTTCCTTTCCCTCACGGGCTGCGTCGCCGCCTTCCGCCACGCCATTACACCCGGCATCCTGCGCGCCATCAACATCCTCTGCGGCACGGTTCTCATGCTGTACGGTCTCCACTTAGGCTATACCTTCGTACAGCTTTTTTAATTGTGACTTATTTTTTTAAGTCGCGCTCGATATCCGGCCCGACTTTAGCTTCCCATGCAGTAAAATCCTTTGTTCCCGCCATGACATGCCACGATTTGGCACGATATAAATGACGGTATAACTTCTGATAATTCGGGTCCGATGCAGCCAATTCCTGCATGACATCCTGACGGGCCGCTAAGAGATACTGCGGTACGTCCTCTTTCGAAGCCGGTTTCAGGGCGGCCAGCATGAAAGGCTTAGAAGTCAATAAAGCAACTAATTTTTTAGCCGGCCCTACTTTATTCGCGGGAATCCGGGAAGAGATGCTGACATAATCGACATAGGCCGTAGCCACATCGGGATGTTCGCAACTGGAAATGGCCTTGACGTCGGTATCGTTCCCCTGCCCTAAGCGGACGATGGCACTCATCGCTTCCGGATAGGCATACAAGGCCCGGCCATGGCCCTGGGCAAACCATTCAGCCCGCGTAAACTCATTGCCATCGTCATAACGGCCCGTCGCAGTACCCGTCATAGCGTACAATTCTTTCAAATACTGCATGGCATCCTCTTGAACGTCTCCCATGGCCTGTACCGGAACGACTTCTCCGGTATGGTCCTGAAGAATGTTATAATATTTCATTTCATTATTTAAGCTGAAATCAGCGATGACACCTTCATCCCGATCAGGAAGCAATGCCTGGGTCTTCCGCGGACCGATGGCTTCATACAGCTGCTGCATCGTTTGAACACGGGCTACGGCCGGATCCTCTTTACGATAAAATAAGGTATCCATGCAGACCATCTGCGGGATGCCGTAATACGTTCCCTGAGAGGAAGCCTGTTCTAAAGTCCACGCCGGATACACCGAGGATTCCGGAATCGTTTTCCCTAACGGATACAATAATCCCTCTTCGATATATTGCGGTGCATACAACGCATCGAATACAAAAACATCACTTTTCGGTTCTTCAAAATAGCAATCCCAATCGACGAAGCGCAATGCCACATCGGGTTCGATGTCCTTCCATTGTGTAGTCAAAGCCGTTTCAAAGGCCTGGATATCGGGAACGTATTTGAACAACCCCACAGTCAGTACCTTTTTGTCTGTTTCTGTCCCCTGTCCCGGTTCACTAGCCATTCCTGTCACCATAGTCATCACGAAAAAGGCCAAGCTTAAAACGATACGAAATAATCGTTGTCTCATATTCCTATCCCCTTCAATATAAATTAGCTGACAGGCAAATCCCTGCCAGCTAATTTACATTGTAGCATATGTCATCATGCGTAGTCACTCTTACTCTATAGTTTGTAGTACAGAGTTTGTAGAAGCTGGTTTCAAATTTTTTACCATTTGCTGCAAACTACAAACTACAAACTGAATACTCAAAAAGGGCTTGTCCATCGTGCGACAAGCCCTTTTTGTTACTGCACGGCACGTTTCCGGCTCATCCACAGGCCGATGGCGATGACGCCGGCAGCCAATACGACTTGAAGGGTCATGAGAGCCCAGGTACCGGCCATTTGCTGCATCAGGGTCCCCAAGATTTTATCGTGGCCGATCATGGAACCGGCTGTCCAGCCCAGCAAGCCGGCGCCGGCATAGAGGATAACCGGGAAGCGATCCATGAGCTTGCCGATGACCGTACTGCCGCCGACGATGATGGGGATGCTGATAAGGAAGCCGCAGGCAACAAGGAGGAAGCTGCCATGCGAAGCTCCGGCGATGGCCAGGACGTTATCGACGCCCATGGCGGCGTCAGCGATGATGATGGTCTTGATGGCCCCCATGAGGCTGTCCGAAGCCGTTACGTTTTCCTCCTGTTCTGCCGGGACGAGCAATTTCACGGCAATGGGCAGCAGGATGAGGCCGCCTAAGGCCTGTAAAAAGGGAATCGTCAGCAGCCAGACAGCGATGAGGGTCATGACCAGGCGGATGACGACAGCCCCGCCGGTCCCGATGAGGATGGCTTTCCGGCGCAGATTAGCCGGCAGCTTATTGGCCGCCATGGCGATGACGACGGCATTATCGCCGCCGAGGAGGATGTCCAATAAAATGATAGAGCCTAAGGCCATGAAGAATTGCATCGATACGATTTCCATAATATACCTCTTTCTGTAAAAATGACGGTAAAAACAAAAGAGACTTCCGCATGGTATCAGCAAAACTGGTATCATGCGAAAGTCTCACCTATTGCAAATTGCAACGCTGCCACCAGCCGGTCGATGACGGCACGATGTTGATGGCAACTCACGAGAAGGTTACTCCCCTTCGCGATTCAATTGTAGGTTAAGTATAACAGGCCGGAACCCATCTTGTCAATATCGTTTCTTACCGTTCCATGTTATAATAAAAGCAAAAAAACAGGAGGTATCATCATGAGTACACAACGTATCGGATTCATCGGGACCGGCGTCATGGGCAGCGGCATGATCCGCAATTTACAGAAAGCGGGGTATCCCGTCAACATCACGACGCGGACGAAAGCCAAGGCAGAAGAACTCATCCAAGAAGGCTGTCACTGGTTCGATTCGCAGGCAGAACTGGCTGCCCAATCGGACGTCGTCATTTCCATGGTCGGCTATCCCCAAGACGTGGAATCCGTCTATTTCGGGGAACACGGCGTCTTTCGCGGTAAACAGGGCGGTTTTGTCATCGACATGACCACGTCCAGTCCCTCCCTGGCCAAGAAAATCTATGCCCAGGCCCAAAAACAGGACATCCAGGCCTTGGATGCTCCCGTTTCCGGCGGCGACATCGGCGCCCGTCAAGGGACGCTGGCCATCATGGCCGGCGGCGACGAAGCGGCCTTTGAAGGCATGAAACCTATTTTTTCGGCCATGGGCCAGACCCTGACCTATTTTGGCCCGGCCGGCAGCGGCCAGTATGCCAAGATGAGCAACCAAATCGCCATCGCCTCGAACATGATGGGCGTCTGCGAAGCCATGGCCTATGCGAAAAAAAGCGGCCTCGACCCGGAAAAAGTCATCGCCACCTTATCGGCCGGAGCTGCCGGCTCCTGGTCCCTGGCCAACCTGGCGCCACGTATGCTGAAAGGCGACACCAAGCCGGGCTTTTACATCAAGCATTTCCTCAAGGACATGCGCATCGCCATCGAATCGGCCGAAGAAATGGGACTGGACCTGCCAGGCCTCTGCTTAGCCAAAAAACTCTACGACCAGCTGGCCGCCCAGGGCATGGAAAACTGCGGGACCCAGGCCTTGTTCCAGTGGTATGACAGACAATAAGGAGTCCTGACCATGGACATCCATGCTATCCGCTGCTTTCAGCGGGTCTTTGAAAAAGAGAGCATCCACCAGGCGGCCAAGGACTTGTGCCTGACGCCGCAGGGCGTGAGCCGGATCATCACTGCCTTGGAAGGGGAAATGCAGACGCCTCTCTTTGTCCGCAGCCGCAAAGGCATGGAAGCGACGCCGGAGGGACGGTATTTTTACGAGCACACCCAGGAACTGACACGACAGCTCCTGGACCTGCAGCTGGGGATGCAGGCGTTGAAGCGGAAAAAAGCAGGCCTGCACATCGGCTTCTCCTGCGGCGTACTGAATATCCTGTCTATCCATGTCTTGAAAGATGTCATGGCCCGCCATCCGGAAAAGTCCCTGGAATGGGTCGAAGATTTCAACGAAAAGATTGTCCAGCTCATCGCCGAAGACAGCCTGTCCTGCGGCTTCTGTATCGGCCCGATCCGGTCAGACGCCTTTTTCCAAGAGGAAATCTATCGCACCGGCATTGAAGCCGTCATCTATGAGGGTCACCCTTTTTACGACCGGCCGTCCATCACTATTGAAGACCTGAAAGGGCAGCCCCTCGTCGGCCTGAACGAGCATTTCTCTTTATTTCATAGTCTGGTCAGGCGCTGTGCCGATTTCGGCTTTACGCCGCAGTTCGTCGTCAAGACCATGGAGAGCCGCCTCATCTATCATTTCTGTCAGGAACGCGTCGGCATCGGCATCGACGTGAACATCCATGCCGCCCCGCCGCCGCTCCGTTACGTCCCCATTACCGAAGGGACGCCGTGGCGCATCTTCTTTGTCTGTAAAAAAGAAAAGCGCGGCGAGCCCTTATTCCAGGAAATCATCGCGGCCCTGACCTCGCGTCACCACCCATAGCAACAAATTGTTGACACCTGCTGTCGTTCCTTTGATGGACGGCAGTACTTTTTTTATGGTACCGTAGAGGAGAAATACAGAAACGCTATTACGCTGATTACAGGAGGTTACTCATGACTCGAAAATTCCCGCACGCATCCAGCCCCATCACCATTGGCCGCACGACCTTCCGCAACCGTATCTTTTCGGCCCCCATGGGCGGTACGGATATTACCAACGACGGCTGTATCGGTCCGAAATCGACGGCCTTTTACGAACTGCGCGCCAAAGGCGGTGCCGCTGCCGTCACGGTTTCCGAATTGATGGTCCATCCTCAGACCGACGGCTCCCACGCCTATCACCTGGACGAATCGATTCTCAATTCCCTGGCCGCGGCGACCTACACGGCCGACGCCATCCGCCGGCATGGTGCCATCCCCTCGTTAGAGTTATCCCATTCCGGCCAATTCGCCGGGACCTATATGACTGACAAGAGCCGTCAACACGAGCTCTGCCAATGGGGTCCCAGTGAAGGGATGCGCCCCGATGGCGTCCCGGTCAAAGCCCTGACCCAGGAACTCATCGATGATATCGTAAAAGCCTATGGTCACGCCGCTGGCTTGGCCAAACGCGCTGGTTTTGAAATGGTCATGATTCACGGCGGCCATGGCTGGCTCATCAACCAGTTCCTCTCACCCTTGTTCAATCACCGCAGCGACTCCTACGGCGGCTCCCTGGAAAACCGCGTCCGCTTCGCCGTCGAAGTCCTACAATCGGTCCGCGCCGCGGTCGGCCCCTTTTTCCCCATCGAATTTCGCATGAGCGGTGCTGAATTTACGGAAGGCGGATACGGCTTGGAAGAAGGCATCCAGATTGCCCAGGCCATCGAAGCCTATGCCGATATCATCCATGTATCGGCCGGTACGTATCAGAAAACCTTTGGCATCACCCATCCTTCCATGTTCGAAGCCCACGGCCGCAATGTCTATTTGGCTGCTGAAATCAAGAAACATGTCAGCAAGCCCGTAGCCACTATCGGCGGCTTGACCGACCCGGCCATGATGGAAGACATCATCGCTTCGGGAAAAGCCGACATCGTCTACATGGCCCGGCAGCTGCTGGCCGATCCCGAAACGCCGCAGAAGATCATGGAAGGCCGGGACGCAGACATCGTCCACTGCCTGCGCTGTTTCACCTGTATGGCGGAACGGGCAGCAACGGCTACACGCCGTTGCACCGTCAATCCCCTCATCGGCCGGGAACTGGACGGAACGGAAATCCAGCCGGCACCCATGAAAAAGAAAGTCCTCGTCGTCGGCGCCGGCCCGGGCGGCTTGTACGCGGCCTATACGGCAGCCCGCCGCGGCCATCAGGTCATCCTCTGTGAAAAAGAAAGCGAAGTCGGCGGCATCTTGAAGAGCGAACAGGCCATCCCCTTCAAACGGGAAATGTACGAACTGGGAAAGACCTATGAACGGCTGGCCCGCCAAGCCGGTGTCGAAATCCGCCTGAATACAGAAGTAATGCCGGCTTACGCAGCTAAAGAAAAACCGCAGGCCCTAATCATCGCCGCCGGGTCCCGCCCCCTCGTCCCGCCCATCAAAGGCCTGGACGGCGACAACGTTATCATCGTGAACCAATACTATAAAGAAAAGGCCAAAGTCGGGAATCACGTCATCGTCTTCGGCGGCGGCCTGGCAGGCTGCGAATGTGCCATCCACCTCGGCCAGGAAGGCAAAGAAGTCGAGCTCATCGAAATGCGTCCGACTCTGGCACCGGATGCCAATATCCGCCATCGTCCCCTGCTCCTGGCTCAAATCGAAAAGTACGTCCACGTCCACACGTCGTATAAAGGCCTCGAAGTCACGCCGGAAGGCGTCCTCTGTGAAGATCCGCAGGGTCAGCGCGTCCTCGTCCCTGGCGATACGGTCATCTGTGCCTTAGGCCAGCGGTCCCGCACCGACGTCGTAGAAGCCTTGCAAGACAGCGCGCCCTTCGTCCGCGTCATCGGCGATGCCGCCAAAGTATCGACAATCACCAATGCCGTCTACTGGGGGTACTGGGCTGCCCTCGATATCTGATTCGGGTCAGTCCTCATACCAGCCGAACAGGGTTTTCCCCGTTTCCAACTGCTGAATCCGGGCCATGTCGTCCGGCGTCAGGGTGACGTCGAAAATATCGAGGTTTTCGGCCATCCGGTCCCGATGGGATGATTTCGGGATGACGCCGATGCCCTGTTGTACCAGGTACTGCAAGGCAATCTGTGCCGTCGTTTTACCATATTTCTGGCCGACAGCCTGCAAGACGGGTTCCTGGAATATAGTTTTTTTCCCTTCTGTAAAAGGGCTCCATGCCTGCATTTGTGTCCCCTGTGCCACAAGTGTCTGCTGGAGCTTTTTTCGTCTGTAATAGACGTGGCATTCGACTTGGTTGATGGCAGGGATGACATCACAGCTTCCGATAAATTCAAGATACTCCCGGGCATTGAAATTGGAAATACCGATAGCCCGGACTATTCCCTTGTGGTAGGCTTCGGTCAAGGCCCGATACATGTCCAAAGCCTCGTCATAAGGCTCGTGGATGAGCAGCAAATCGATATAGTCAGTCTGCAACCGGGCCAGCGATTCTTCAATGCCCTGCCAGGCCAGTTCATAGCCGGCCCGGGTCCGACAGAGCTTCGTCGTAATGAAGATATCCTCCCGGCGCAGACCGCTCTCGGCCACGGCCTGGCCGACCATGGCTTCGTTATCGTACATGTGGGCCGTATCGATGAGGCGGTAGCCCACAGCCAAAGCATCGAGGACCGCCCGCTTCCCCGCCTCGCCCTTCAACATCCACGTACCAAAGCCGACAATCGGCATGGTCAGGCCATTATTCAAAATGATATGCTTATGCATACTACGCCTCCATTCATCTTACAAAATCGACTAAAAAAAGGAACTGCGCATGATACACACTTCATGCCACAGTCCCTGTCTTACTTGGCCTAGTTCAAGCCGCCGGATGATAATTAACAACAGCAATGTCCGTCATAGAATTGCAATTTGAACTATATACCCAAATATACGATACCATGTTGCTTGGCAAAAATCAACATTTCAAAATTATATGCTTATGCATGATAGATGTAGGAAATTTGAGTTTTATCTTTTACAAGGAACCATTATTAAGCATCCACGTTTCAAACCGGCAAATACTCGGGTTTTGATTGATGAAATTATTGAGTTCCTCATCGATAATACGGATTCCCTTGCGACGAGGTTCACTAGTAAATCGATTCGTGACTTCATAACAGATCCGTGGCGGTGGTGGTGTTTTCAGCGTGTAAAAGACGAGATCCGAATTATTACGAATGGCATCTGAAGCAACGGACATAGGTGCTACAGCCCATCTATCGGGAATCGTCAAATATCGCTGCAACATGGAGCCCGTATTGACCGTTAAATGCGGATGGTGATACCGCCGCTGCCTGCGTTCATGGCCTGGCGGATGCTTTCATCATGAGGTACGACCGTACTGCCGTTGGGCAGATGGACCAGCTCGCCCCGTCGGTTTTCATTGATGACGGCAAAACCGCCACGAAAGTTCTCGACACCGCTTTCAAAATGGCTGATGCTGGGGATGTCAAATCCTACATGGGTCAGTGCGCCGCCAGTCAGGGACGGGATGTCGATGGACAGGCCGTTGACGCTGGCAATGAGTCCGTTCACCTGGTCAATGACCCAGTTCACACCGCTCCGGAAGGTATCCTTGATGCTCTCCCAGATACTGGAGGCCGTCTCGCTGATACCGTTCATGGCCCCGTCCCAGGCAGAACTGATCCAGTTCATCCCCGCACCGACGGCGTCCGATACAGCCTATATAGCCTGTTCGATATACTGCGAAACCGTATCCCAGTTCCTCCACAGAAGGTACAAGGCAGCAATAATCGCGGCAATGATGATAATGATGGGATTGGCCATGGCTGCGGCGCCTACGGCACGGATGATGGTGGTCATCATGCGTCCGGCAGTCAGAAAGGTACTGCCCATGCCCCTGGCCACGATGGCAATGCCCCGGCAGACCGGAATGAGTCCTTTGAACTGGGTCGAGAGATACTTCGAGACACTGCCGGCTTTGCTAATGCCCGTGGCAATAGAGTTGAAAGTACCAAAAGCCCTGCCGCCGACCGTCAGGATACGGCCCAGGGTCGAACCGAAGAGCTGGAAGGTCACGATGCCAAAAGCCACCTAGCCGATCAGCGTTTTCTGTTCCGGTGTCAGTGTCCGGAACCAGGCAGCCAGTTCCTTGACGCACATCGACATGGCCTTGAAGTACGGCGTAAACGACACCGCTAAATCCATGCCGGCATTCTTCAGCTGGTTCATGGCAATCTGCATCTGCTCCG
>ULXQ01051306.1_pt1 | contig 27659 bp, 22 predicted proteins | sample 1961481 | NCBI WGS metagenome assembly ULXQ01 (sample SAMEA4835843, study PRJEB28245) | human gut metagenome | biome: gut microbiome; material: fecal sample | place: Denmark | collected 2008 | reverse complement strand
TGAAATCTGTGGGAGAATATTCTCAGCAGTAGGTTCTGTGATATCCGTGTATTCTGTGGGAGGTTTTTCCCAAGCAGCAGCATCTGTGTAGATCTGTGACATCTGTGGGAGTTTCTCAGTGCGTTCTCAGCGAGTTTTCCCCTGCAAAACACCATAAAATGCAGTAAAAACAATCTTTTTTCGAAAAAAGTTGCAGAAACATTTGGTGGTTTCACAAAAAAGCCATACCTTTGCACTCGCTTTAAGGAACTAAGCAATATTACTTAAAGCAACCGATAAATATATCGGGCGTTTAGCTCAGCTGGTTTAGAGCATCTGCCTTACAAGCAGAGGGTCGGCGGTTCGAATCCGTCAACGCCCACAGGGGTGTTTCCTCGTGGTTTTCTCTTCGGAGAGGCTGCGGGGATTTTTTTTTGCTCCAAACCGTAGGGTCTCTCAGGGGGTGCAGTTGTCTCAACTGCACCAATATTTCTAAGAACACATACTTCTTGGTTGGTGTAGTTCTTGCACTGGCAAGCGGCAAAGCTGAATGTGGTCAAAGACGGGCTTTCAATGCGATTACCGCAGACTGGAAATACGATTACCGCGTAGCAAAACTACCATTACCGCATTGCGGAAACAGAAGTACCACGCTGCGGTAATCCTTTGCCAACATCACCTTTGATTTCTCTTCGCATTGAAAATAATGCAGTTAAAAGCGCAGAATTTAGTCGAAAAGTAGTAATTTTGCAGTTGGAAATGATTTCTCATTCTTATAATTACTATATGAAAGAATTAGCACTCAAGTACGGATGCAATCCGAACCAGAAGCCTTCACGCATTTACATGGAAGAAGGCGAACTCCCCATCGAAGTACTCAACGGTCGTCCTGGCTACATCAACTTCCTCGACGCGCTCAACTCTTGGCAGCTCGTTAAGGAGCTGAAGGCTGCCACAGGTCTGCCCGCTTCAGCATCGTTCAAGCACGTATCGCCAGCTGGAGCCGCTGTAGGTCTGCCTCTTAGCGACACGCTGAAGAAGATATACTTCGTTGACGACGTGAAAATGGAACTTTCGCCGATTGCATGTGCGTATGCCCGTGCACGCGGTGCCGACCGCATGAGCTCTTACGGCGACTTCGTGGCACTCAGCGACACCTGCGACGTTGCTACAGCTACACTCATCAAGCGCGAGGTGAGCGACGGCGTAATCGCCCCCGACTTCACCGACGAGGCGCTCGAGATTCTCCGTGCAAAGCGCAAGGGTACATATAACGTAATAAAGATAGACCCGAACTACGTGCCGGCTCCCGTCGAGCACAAGCAGGTGTTCGGCGTAACGTTCGAGCAGGGACGCAACGAGGTGCGCCTCGACGACCCGGCTTTGTTCGAGAACATACCTACAAAGTCGAAGAACTTCACCAAGGAAGCTATCCGCGACCTCATCATCTCGCTCATCACACTGAAGTACACACAGTCGAACTCTGTATGCTACGTGAAGGACGGTCAGGCTATCGGCATCGGCGCCGGACAGCAGAGCCGCATCCACTGCACACGCCTCGCAGGCAACAAGGCAGACATCTGGTGGCTGCGCCAGCACCCGAAGGTGATGAACCTCCCGTTTGTTGACGGCATCCGCCGCGCCGACCGCGACAACACCATCGACGTTTACATCTCTGAGGACCACGACGACGTGCTGCGCGACGGCACATGGCAGCTCTTCTTCAAGGAGAAGCCAGAGGTGCTCACAATGGAGGAGAAGAAGGCTTGGATAGCAGAGAACCGCGGCGTAGCGCTCGGCTCAGACGCGTTCTTCCCGTTCGGCGACAACATCGAGCGTGCGCACAAGAGCGGCGTAGAGTACATCGCTCAGGCAGGCGGTTCGGTTCGCGACGATAATGTTATTGATACCTGCGACAAGTATGGCATCACAATGGCGTTTACAGGTGTGCGCCTCTTCCATCATTAATTAGATGGGTTGAAGTGGTGAGAGGTTGAGATGTTGATGTGTTGAGATGTTGATACGTTGAGATGTTGAGATGTTGAGATATGTTGCAGCTCTCACCCGATAAACAATTAGAAAAACCAATAAAGAAAGATATGAGCAAAGGTGACGATATTGACGCAATCATTGCTAATGGCATTTCATGGGGCCGTGGCGGAGCGTCGAACAGAAAAGATGATGACGGCAAAGTCAAGACCAAGGCAAAGAAGAAGAAATACATCACTGGTGCCCATGGTAGTGGTTCGGCACGACAGAAAGCGAAGTATCGCGAGCAGCGTGCCAACAGAAACAAGAAGTAAATCGTAAACTGCGATATTCGGAAAAGAAGTGTGTTGAGCCAGCATTGGCTTGACACACTTCTTTTTGTGTTACATAGAGGTGAAAAGGTCGAACGAAATGACACTTTCGGGCGAAAAACCTATCGTATTGCTTTGATAAAACGAAAAAACGTGGTAAATTTGCATCACCATATACACTAAGCCAATGACCAACCGCTTAAATAATTTATTGAGTAAGGCCCGTAAACAATCGTTCGGTTCGCCAGCACGATGCACCCTTTTCCTTGCAACGTGTGCTATTCTCGTACTTTTCTTCAGCGCCTGCAGCACAGAGCAGTCGCCTCGACGCCTCGCTCAACAGCGCGACCGCGCCGACAGCATCGTTGGTTGCGTGAAGGGCGAGCAGAGCCTCGACAGTCTTGTGAAAGAAGCTGAGAAGTCGGGCGACCGTATGCTCGAGATGCGTGCGCGCCGCCAGTTGGGACGCACTTACCGCGAGGACAACTTCTTCATGAAAGCCATCGAATGTCACCAGCGCGAGATGGCGCTCGGCGAACAGTTGCACGACACCATCGCCATGGCGCAGGCGCTCAACAACATCGGCACCAACTACCGGCGCATGGGCATCCTCGACGAGGCAATCAACTACCACTACCGCGCGCTGCACATCTCTGAGGAGTTCAGCTACAAAGACGACCGCACGGCGCGCAAGAACCGCGTGGTGTCGCTCAACGGCATCGGCAACATCTGCCTGACTCTCGGCGACAAGGAGACAGCCGACTCCGTGTTCCACGCCGCACTCGAAGGCGAGAAGAGCCTGGGCAGCAACCTCGGACAGGCAATCAACTACGCCAATATCGGCTCAATTTTCGAGCAGAGCAACCGTCTCGACTCGGCTTGGGGGTACTACCGCCACTCGATGGAGCAGAACCGCCTCGCCGAGTCGGACCTCGGCATATCTCTATGCTATACCCACTTCGGACGTCTCTACGACAAGCAGGGCAAGACCGCGGAAGCCATCGCCGAGTACCGCAAGGCGTACGAGATAATGAAGCCATCGGGCGACCGCTGGCACACTATGGAGCCGTGTCTTGCGCTGGCGGAGGTTCACCTGAAGACGGGCGACTACAACGCTGCCATGCACTATCTCGGGATAGCCGACCAGCTGGCTCACGACCTGCACTCGCTCGAACACCAGTCGCAGATTGCACGTATCTACTACGAGATATACAGCCGGAAGGGCGACTACGCACGTGCGCTGCGCTACTATAAAGAGTATAACGAACTCGGCGACAGCGTGGCGAGCGAGAAGAACATCATACACATGCAGAACATGCGCATGCGCTACGAGAACGAGCAGCACCGCGCCGAGATGGATGCCGTCAACAACGAGTACAAGGCAGAGCGCACGCTTCGACGGCTCAGCTTCGCCGCAACCGTGCTTGTCATCGTGCTCGCCACGGTCATTATTTCGTTCATGTTCTACGCCCTGCGTGCCCGTAAGCGCAAGCAGCTGCTGCAGCATCAGATGGACGAGATGCGCATCTCGTTCTTCACCAATATCACCCACGAGTTCCGCACGCCGCTCACCGTCATCCTCGGCTATTCGCACATGCTTGAGGAGGGAAAGGTGCCTGCGGGCGACATCCGTAAGGTGGGAAGCATGGTGTCGCGACAGGGCTCGCGACTGCTTTCGCTCATCAACCAGCTGCTCGACATACAGAAGGTGAAGTCGGCCATCGGACAGCCCGACTGGCATCGCGGCGACGTAGTGCTTTTCATATCTAACATCGTGGAAGGCTACCTCAATCTTGCCCACTCGCGCGGCATTCGCATACTGTATGCGCCGAAACAGCAGAACTATGTGTGCGACTTTGTGCCCGATTATGCGCAGAAGGTGGTGTGCAACCTCGTCACCAACGCCATCAAGTTCTCCAAACGCGGACAGAACGTGCTCATTACGCTCAGGATTGAGGACGGCATGCTCACGCTTGTTGTAGCCGACTACGGCAGCGGCATCGCACCGGAGGACAGACGGCGCATCTTCGAGCCGTTCTACCAGTCGTCTACCAATAAGAAGAGCATCGGTTCGGGCGTCGGTCTGGCGCTTGTCAAGCAGATTGTCTCCGTACTTGGCGGCAGTCTGCGCCTTAACACCGTGTTGGGTAAGGGCTCGGTGTTCACGGTGAGCGTGCCGGTGAAGGCTCCCGAGGGAGTTGTGGTGAAGACTCTTGATGTTAAGGGCACCATACCCGAGGAGATGCTCATGAGCGAGGTGATAAGTCCTGAGGAGATGGATGACATGTACTGCGCAGAGAATGTCGTAAGTGCTGCTGCCGACAATGCGGACAGCGCCGACCAACGCCAGCTTGTGCTCATCGTGGAGGACAACAGAGACGTGCGTGAGTATATCTCGATGCAGCTGAAAGACCGCTATCGTCTTGCTATGGCGCGCGATGGCAAGGAAGGTCTGCGCATGGCTACAGAACTTGTGCCCGACATCATCATCACCGACCTTATGATGCCCGAGATGGACGGCTACGAGCTTTGTCAAGCCGTGAAGCAGTCGGCTGTGCTCGACCATGTGCCGGTTATTATCGTGACGGCGAAGACCACGCAGGAGGATAAGCTGCGCGGTTTGCAGATGGGTGTCGACGCTTATATCTACAAGCCGTTCAACGCCGAGGAACTGGCGGTGAGCGTGGGCAATCTGCTTGAAAAGCACCGTCTGCTGCGCGAGAGCTACATTCAGGCTGCGGCTGAGCATAAGCCCGACGCTGCCGAGGCTCTGCCGGCGCCCGACCGTGCCTTCCTCGACCGCCTCGACACCGTGGTGTACGAGATGATGGCTGTAAGCGCCATATCCATAGACGCCGTAGCCGAGAAACTCTGCATGAGCACGCAGCAGCTGCGCCGCAAGCTGAACGCCGTGTCGGGCGACACGCCTGCCGCCTACGTCCGTTCGCTGCAGATGAAGAAGGCGAAGGAGATGCTTGATAGAAATGGCGATCTGCCCATTAACGAGGTGGCGATGGCTTGCGGCTACTACGACACGTCGCACTTCACGCGTGCCTTCAAGCAGGCGATAGGCGTAACGCCTACTCAATACAAGAAAACTGCGAAATAAGTCGGTTTTGATAGAAATTGGCTGATTTATGAAAAAACACAACCGTATGTTATGTGATACGTTAAGTGACAAAAAGGGGAACGATGATTAAGAATGCTTAATCGTCGCTCCCCTCATTTTTTTGTTTAGTCCAAAGGTTCGGTTGTTAGCTCCGTGACGGCGCCGGTTGCGCTGTCGAGCACAATCTTCGACGTGAGTTTCTTGCCGAAGAGCGAGCCGTTGAGCATCTCTACCTGTCCGAACTGAGCCGCCCACATGTCGTAGTGTCCTATCTTCTTGTTGGCGTTAGATAGCGTCACGCTGATTTTTCCGGGCAGACATACGGCGAGTTCCATATCGTCCTTCTGCTTCTTAGCCATTTCGTGTACGGCAGGCGGTTCAGCAGTCTGGTTCTCGTCGGTCACATCCATGTAGTAAGGCTCGCCGGAGAGGTCGTCGGCGGTTGTGAGTCCGAACTTCTTCGAGAAGCGGAACGCCACAACGCGCTTCATCTCTTTCTCGGGCACGATGCTGATGACATATTCCGTAGTGTCAACCGTTGTCGTTCCCTGGAAGAGCTGCATCAGAGCGCGCTCCTGACGGTTGAGCTGGTCGTACATCAAGCGCAACTGTTCGCCGTCCTTCGGCATGAAGTCGGCTTCGCCGCGTGAGAGCATGTTGCGCGAGTCGCGCACGTCGTATATCTCCTGCGCCACGAGCTGCGCCATCTTCGGCAGGTTGCCTGCAGCGAGTATGTCCTGACTCATATAGTCGCGCGGATTGAGCGGCTGAGCCTTAGGCGCCGGCGTGAACGCAGGCTCCTCCTTAGCCTTAGGTGCCTTGGTGTTTATTGCGCGCAGCACGCCGTTCACGTCGCAGTCGATGTTGAGCACGCTGTGTTTGTTGTCGATGTTCACGACATAGCGCTGGTTCTCGTCGCGCACGGCAGCCGTACCAAACTTCACGCCCACGATGCGGTAGTCGGTAGTCGTTACTTGCGGTGCCGACGTTTTGAAGTAGAGGTCCGAGTAGTCGTTGAGCTGTCCGGGTTCGGTAGTGGTTTTCTCAACGAGAACGTGCATACGCACAGCCGTCTTCGGGAGGTAGTAGACGAGTCCTTCCGCCTCCTTCTTGCTGCCTGCAGACACCGGCAGAGCGGTGAGAGCGGCGAGGATTAGTGTTGAAAGAATGTGTTTCATATATTATTTCTCTAAGTTCTTGAATGCTTCTGGCAGACTGTCTATGATGTCGCTTGCTATCAGACTCTCCTTGCCTGTACGCTCGGCAGCTATGTCGCCAGCCAGTCCGTGCAGGTACATGCCCACGAGACAGGCGTTCTTGCGCGAGTAGCCGCGGGCGAGCAGTGCGGTGATGATGCCGGTGAGCACGTCGCCGCTACCGGCTGTAGCCATTCCGGAGTTGCCCGTAGTGTTGAATACGATGCCTCCGTCGGGCAGACAGAGCGCCGAGTAGTGGCCCTTCAGGATGATGTATGCGCAGAGGTCGCGTGCCATGTCGCGCGCCAGTATGAGACGTTCGTAGTCGGAGCAGTTGCGTCTGCCCGTGATGCGGTCGAACTCGCGCGGATGTGGCGTCATAATCACGTTGTTCGGCAGCTGCTGCACCCATGCGCCGTGCGATCCGAGCATGTTCAGCGCGTCGGCGTCGAGCACTATAGGGCAGCTTGTCTGCTGCAGCTGCGACATCAGTGCGAGCGCCGAGCTTTCTTCTTTGCCAAGTCCCGGACCGATGCCAACGGCTTGGAATCCGTCGGTGTCGATAGCTTCCGAGTAGTAGCTCTCGCGGTCGACGAGGCACACAGCCTCTGGCACAGCCATCTGCATGATGCCCAGGTTGCAGTGGGGCGTGAGCGCCGTCACCTTTCCTGCGCCGCTGCGCATGCACGCCTTCGATGCGAGTATTGCAGCGCCCGCCATGCCGCGACTTCCGGCTATGAGCAGCGCGTTGCCCATCGAGCCCTTGTGGGCGAAGTCGTCGCGCTTCAGCATCTGGCTCTTGATGTACGACGGGTCGACGGTGTCGTATGTAGCCGGAATGGTGTCGATGAAGTATTTCGAGAGGCGAATGTCGAGCGTGCACACCTCGCCCAGATACTGCTGGCAGTCGGCGAAGAACATTGCGAGCTTCTTCGTGTGCAGCGTCAGCGTCACGTTGGCTCTAACTACGGCAGGGTTGTCCTGCGGTCGGTTGCTCTCGGTCATGAGTCCAGACGGGATGTCGATGCTCACTACCTGCGCCGGCGACTGGTTGATGTAGCTCACGAGCGAAGCGAATCCGCCAGAGAGTGGTTCCTTCAGTCCCGAACCGAAGAGTCCGTCCACTACGAGTGTCTTCTCCGTGAGCTGCGGTGGCTCGAAGTTCGACGTAATCTCGGTCAGCTTGTGCGCCAGTCCTTCGCTCACGAGTCGGTCGCGGTTCTTGGCGCACTCTTCAGAGAGATGGTTATGGATGTTGAACAGGAAAACGTCTACGACATAGCCTTTCTCGGCGAGCAGTCGCGACATGGCGAGAGCGTCGCCGCCGTTGTTGCCCGGACCTGCGAACACTACGATAGGCGTCGACTGCGCCCATCGCTCGCAAATGGCGTTGGTGATGGCTTTCGCCGACCGCTCCATAAGGTCTACGGATGATATTGGTTCGTGCTCGATTGTATATTTGTCGAGCTCGCGAATCTGAGCTCCAGTTAGAATCTTCATATCTTCGGTTTTATTCTTTTTGTTTCAAAATACAAATTTAGATAAAATTTCCGAATTATAAGCCAGTTGGGATAAAAATATGCAAGCCTATGAAAGCAGTATGCGGTCTTGACGTGGACAAAGATAGAAAAAATCCGAATCATAAACTAATCTCTCCGAACTTTTTGTTAGCGAAAAAATCCCCCATATCTCCCAGAATCGCCATAACCTGCACAGTATAAGTACAATAAAGGCTGGCAGATACGCTTCTCGAAAGCGATATCTGCCAGCCTATCTTCCAGGCGCAGAGTGGTATCTACCAGCGTAAGCTTAGTCCTAACTCGGTCCCAGATCAGTTCACGCCAGCTTTTAACCAACGTCTATTTGATGTAAAAGGTGAAACAATAGGCATTGCCATCCCTTACCATATTTAATCGGACTGCCGTCTGCCGCCACCATACAATTCTTATAGTAGACATCCTCATAATAGAAGTCGTTCAACTCAGGGTCGTGATAGCGCCCGCGAAACGCATAGCCGCTCTTTTCCGCTATTTTCTTAATACCAACGTTGCACACTTTCACACTCTTTATCAGCTCACCAATAATAATGATATCATTGAAAGACGCACGCTGCGCCATAACCATCTGCTGTGCACCCATCACGGAAGACTGGCTATAGCAGCAAAGCGAGCAGGTCAGGAACGTCAGAAAAGAGATTAATGCTTTCATATTGTATGGTTTAATTACCAAAACAAGAGACTAATTATTGCTAGAACCTTTTTCATAATTTTTTTATCCGAGTTGATGTTGCAAATAGTTTAATTATACTTATTATTGTCAGACTTGGTGCTGCGGAGGCCGGAGACCTCCGCTACTAATTATGTCGCTGTGAAGAACTTTTACTTCACAATCTTTCTCGACGCCTTCGATCCGTCGGTGTATGTGATGGTGCGGATGCAGATGCCCTTTGCAGGTGCGCTCAGCTTGCGACCAGAGAGGTCGTAGAAGTCGACGCTCTTTATCTGCTTCACCGTAGCCTCGGTCATATCCACGCCAGTCGGGTCGCCGTTCGGATAGTACTCTGTGATGCCCGAACCGAAGCGCAGGTCGCCGTCTACGTAGACAGCCTCCGTGCCAATCTTCTTCTTCACGTCCTTGTAGTAGTAGATGGTGCGGTGGTTCTCGTCGTACTTGTAGAACTCGTACTGGTCGCTGAACGAGTAGGGCACGTCAGTCATCTCCGTCTCCAGGTTCTGGTAGTCGTCGGGCGAGAACGTAACCAGCTCGTCGTCGATGTAGAGGTTATAGTAGAGGTGCGACGGGTCAAGATAGTTGAAGTCAGACGAGTAGTAGCTCAGCGTGAACTGCAAGCCGCCGGGACCTCCCCACGGGTTAGGGTCGTACGGCTGGAAGGCGGTGAGCTTCGGCGGCAGCGGTGCAGCCGGGCGCTTGTCCATGCGTTGATGAGCGCATAGCGGTAGGTGTCGAAGATGTTGGTGCTGCGGTCGTCGTCCACTCCCTTGCCCATCACAGCCGACGAGGCGTACATGTAGCAAGCCGTTGTGGTGTCGATGCCTATGTATGATGTCGGCGGGAAGGTGACTGCGTCTGAGGGTGCCGCCGTGTTGTTGTCGAGTTTCACAGCCTTGTATGTTGCCTCGGCGTAGCTTGTCCAGTTGCCGTTGGCGCGGCACATGCCTATCATCTCGTCCTTGGGCATCACCATGATGAGCGAGTCGTTGCGCCATACGTACTTCAGCAGCTGGTTAGCTTCGCCCTCGTTGGGTCGGAAGGTGTTCTTCTCGTCGACGGTTTCGGGGTGCAGGCGGTAGAGATAGCCGTACACCATGTCTTCGTGTAGAGTGAGTTTATGGGGTTTATCCTTGTTTAGTTACTAAAATGGCTTATATCTGACTGCAAATATAGTAAAATGATATTTATCCTGCAGGTAATGTTGCAAAATGTATACTAAAAAAGTTGCTTACGTAACGTATGGGCACAAAAAAAGGGGCTCCGCCGAGTCCCAACCTTTGTTAACCTTAAATCTAATACCATGAAAAACATTGCAAAGATATTGATTTTGAGGCATATTGCCAAATTTTTGCGTGTGTTTCTTGTGCTTTTGCTACCGAAACGCTCGATTTTTTGATATATGTCAATAGCGTGTGCGCATTTCAGCGATAAACAGTTGAACGTTATCTGCACTATATATGGCAAAGGAGGGTGTGTCAAAACTCAATTTACACGGGCTGAAAGCCCAATATCACATAGCCCAGGGCAACGCCCTGGGTATAATGGTATATATAATGAACAATGCGCCCTGTAAGGGCAACACCTTAATAATTAGGCTTTTGCCCTTGCAGGGCGTATGGGTCGTGTGCGTCTTTTAACCCAGGGCGTTGCCCTGGGCTATGTGGTGTTGCCCCTTCGGGGCGTGTCGCTTGCGAGTTTTGACACCCCCTCCTACTAATGTATTGCTTCGGTTTATTTCAGCACAACCTTCTTGCCGTTCACTACATAGACGCCGCTCTTCAGAGCCTTTGCGTTCATGCGCTGTCCGTTGAGGTTGTAGACCTTTGCGTCCTCAGGCATGTTGTCGATGGTGATGTTCTGTATGCCGTCAACCACCTTGTCGATAACTGTGAGCTTGTATGAAGCCGAAGTAGCCTTGAAGTCGTTGTCGCCAGCGAACCATACGGTGATTGTTGTCTCGCCCGTGCTGCGCAGAATCACAACGCCGTTGGCAGCCACCTCTGCCACCTCCTCGTTAGAGCTGGTGTATGTGAGCGGAGCCACCTCCGACTCGTTGTAGAGTGTAGCGCCGCTGAAGGTGTTGCCCTCACGCATGTTGGCTGTGTACTCCTCCTGGTCAAACGCGAGCTCAGGTGTGTTGCGGTAGTCGTTCACGATGAGTGTGCACGATGCTGTGGCAGCCTTGTACTCGTCGTTGCCTGCGAACGTAACGTCGATGTTCACGCGGCCTGCCTTCTTCAGCGTCACGTTGCCCTCAGCGTCTACCTCTGCCACATCGGTTTTGTTAGAAGAGTATGTAACGGCGAGGTTGTTCGGGTTCTTGAAGCCGAGCTCCTCAGCGGTCATTGTCTTCTTGGCGAGGTCTATCATGAGCATTGTCTCCTCGAAAGCGATGCCAGCCTCAGCCTTCTCCTTCTCTATCACTTTGATAAGGTACGAAGCCTCGGCAGGCAGATAGTCGTCGTTGCCGGCGAACTTGGCTGTGATGGTCACTTCGCCCGGGTTCTGCGAGAGCTGCACCGTGCCGCTACTGGTTACCATGCAGAAGTCGGTGTTGCTGCTTGTGTATGTAACGGGGAGGTTGAGCACCTCGCCAGCCGCGTTCTTGATGGTCGGCGTGAAGCCGTCGAAGAGCGGAGCCTCGTTGGTGTAGCAGGTGTAGACGTCCTGCGGGAATGTCATCGTTACGGGCTGCGGTTCCTTCTTTGCGAGCGGAGTAAGCTCTATGCTCTGTATGTAAGCCACCTGACTTGCGCCTGAGAGCTTGAACATGCCGTCAGCGAACGGCACGTCCATATACATTGTGCCGTTGGCGTCGTCAAATACGGCTACATCTTCTGCATGGTTTGTACATTCGAGCTCGGGCGCATTCTGGTCCTTGTACTTCACTGTTACGCGGTAGCCGTTCGGGAACTTGCCGAACGCAGGCGAAATGGCGTAGCCCTGCTGTGTGGGGTCTGAAGGAGAGTTCTTCTTCAGCTGCAATCCGCCGCCGTAGTTGTTGAGCATAGCGTTGCGAACGGTGAAGGTGTAGCTGTCGCCGTTGAGGTCAACGAAGTCGAACTCGCCCTCCTTGTATTTGTTCTCATTGCCGAAGCAGTCGAAAGCGCCCTCGTTGGCGTCGAAGATCACCTTTGTAGGGTCGGCAGCACGCTTATGCTTTACATAGTAGAAAGCCTCGCTATCCTTGAAGAGAGCGCCTTCGGCAGCTGTGTATGTGGCTGTAATCTTTGCTGTGCCGTAGTTCGTGCCCCATGTGAGTGCGCCAGTTGTCTCGTCAACAGCTACGATGTCTGTATGATCGCTCTTATATGTGAGCTTACCATTGCTTGAGTTGAGGGCTTCTGCAGGAGTAACACTTGCAGTCTTGCCTACAGGTGCTTCGTCACCAGAGAATGTGAATGTTGCTCCGTCTATGTCCTCGCCGAATGTTGTTGTTGTCTCAGTCTTTTTAGAAGCGCCGGTTGCCACGAACTCTATTTGAGAGATGTAGTAAGAAGCTGTGTTTGTTGTGAAGATGTATTTGCAACCAGCAACCTGGGCTTCTTTTGGCACTTCAACTGTGTATTCTGCCCATGAAGCCTTTGCTACTTCTGTAGCGTTGAATGTCTTGAAGACAACTGCATCAGCTTCGCCAATTTTGTAAGCAACGGTCATTGTTGTGCCTTTGCTACTTCTTGTTGTTGTTACTACAAGTTCTGTTGCCGCTTCTGCCATTGCCGGACTTGAAATAGAAGCGCCTTTCTGTAACTGTATGGCAGTCTTTCCTTCGTAAGTTTGTTTTGCAACTGTGCCTGCAAGTTTCGTCCAGTCGCTTGGAAGGCCGTTTGAAAAGTCAACTGTCGTCTGCGCCATAACCGCCGCGCTTACGAGCACGAGCAGGTTGAGCATGAAAAAGCGTATATGTTTAATCATAATGCTTTGGTTTTTTAGTTGTTTATAATTAGTTGTTTTAGATTTATTTTGTCATTGATGAATCGTAACGCAAAGTTACTCATTAGTTGGCACATAAACAAGTGTGCAACGTAATAAAGCTGATAATGTAACGCTTTATTATCACTTCAAGTTATTGATTACCGCGTAGCGGAAACGTCATTACCGCACCACGGTAACGTCGTTACCACGCCACGGTAATGTCGTTACCACGCCACGGTAACGATGCAGAACGAAAAAAAATGGTCGGTTAGCGTTGAGCCAACCGACCATTATGTCTGATTTATCGAAAATCAAATCCTTACTCACCAAGGCTGATAGCCTCCTGCGGGCAAACGCTTGCGCATGTGCCACACTCTGTGCAGAGGTCAGGGTTGATTGAATACTTTTCGCCTTCTGAGATAGCCTCTACCGGGCACTCGCCAATACATGTACCGCATGCGATGCAGTCGTCACCAATTACGTAAGCCATAATCTTTAATATTTAAATTGTTATTGTTAAATGTTTATTGTTTCTGTTTATACCTACTTTTGTAGTAGTTGCAAAGGTAGTGTTTTTCTTCGACATACCTACAAATAGGTATTACATTTAACATTTATTTTCTCTCCAGCGTGAGTTTTATTTTGCCTACGAACACGGCGTGCTTGCCGTTCTGGTCGTCGGGTATGAGTTTGCCGTCGGCGTTTGGCGCATACTTCAGTTCGGTGAAGTAGGAGTGCGAGTGTCCGCCGAGCACGATGTCTATGTCGTGGTTCTTGGCGAGCATCTCCTCGTCGTCAACGTCGTTCTCCATACTCCATCCGAGGTGGGAGAGGCATATCACGACGTCGCACTTCTTGTCGTGGCGCAGCTCGTGAGCCACCTTGTCGGCTGTGGCTACGGGGTCGAGATACTTCACGCCTACGCACTTTGTGGCGTCAACGAGTCCGTCGAGCTTCGGCGACACGCCGAACACGCCGATGCGCACGCCGCCTCGCTTCAGTATGATGTACGGTTTGGTGAGTCCTTCTACGGCTGTGCCCGTGAAGTCGTAGTTGGCGCAGACGATGGGGAAGGTTGCTGCGCGGAAGATTTTAGCCATGTTCTCCAAGCCGAAGTCGAACTCGTGGTTGCCTATCGTCACGGCGTCGTACTTCATTGCCGACATCAGTTCGGTCTCCACCTCACCCTTGAACAGAGTGTAGTAGGGCGAGCCTTGCGAGAAGTCGCCCGAGTCGAAGACGAGCACGTCGGGGTTAGCTTGACGCTCCTGGCGTATCATCTCCATGCGGCGTATGAATCCGCCTCTGCCAGCCACGAGCGTGTCGGCGAGGTTGGGGTTGAGCGGCATGATGCAGCTGTGCGTGTCGTTGGTGTGCAGAATCTCTATGGTTTTCTGTGCTGCCGCGCTGAGCGATGTGGCAAGCGCAAGAGCTATAATATATATGTATCGTTTCATAGGTTCTTTTATATGTTTCCTAATTTTTACTCTTTTACTCTTTTACTCTTTTACTTTTTTACTTTTCAACGATTTTCATGCGTCCCTCCACGGCGCTGCTCACAGCCTCGCCCTTAGCGTCGGCAGCCTTGAAATACTGCTCAATGATGTGACGCACGTTGTTCTCCTCGCCCGTAGGCGACACCACGTCGGTCTTCTTGCGGAACGCCTCCATGTGGTCGTTGCCCTGCGCAAGATAGTCGAGCGTAGCCACGCGATACTTAGCGTTGGGGTCTACCGGCTTTCCGTTGATAGTGGCAGAGACGAGCTTGCCGTCAGCTGTTGCGGTGAGTCGCAGCGAATGGCTCAGTCCCTCGCCGTGGCGCATAGCTATCTGCCCGAACAGCTCAAGCACGTCGGCACCGCTGAGCGTGAGGAAGCAAATCTTGTTGTCGAACGGCGCTACGTCGAGAATGTTGCCGCGCGTCACGGTGCCCTTGCTCAGCGCAGCGCGTATGCCGCCCATGTTGTACACGGCGAAGTCGGGCTGCTCGTTGAACTTTGCGCCGCCCCACACGAGTATGTCGGCGAGAAGGTTTGAGAGCGGACTCTCGGGGCGCTTCACCCAGAGATTTTCTGCAGCATGACCCTGCACGGAGTTCATCTCTGCGTCCACCTGCTTCTTGCGTTCGAGCAAGGCGTTGTTGGTTCTTACCACTTCAGGGGCGGTGCTGTTGTCGTAACGCGAGTCGATAAGTATGCGGCTGCGTTCCACCGACGCAACACGATACTGAGCTGTAGAGCACGAAGCAAAGGCAAGCGCCAGAGCGGCTGCTGCCGAGATACTTATTGTGTGTAATCTGTTCATTATATGCAAGTTTTGATTTTGATGGTGTTATGTTAAACTTTATATAAACGTAATGCAAAGATACTCATTATTTCTGATAAAATTTTGCTGAACGGATAAAAAGTCGTAACTTTGCACTCGCTTTTCGGCGTAACCGATGACGGGAAGATGAGTAGCCCGATTATGTTGCGCGAGAACGATAAACAAATTTAATTATCAAAAGAAAATGGATTTAATTAAAGTTGCTGAAGAAGCATTTGCAACCGGCAAGAAGTTCCCTGAGTTCCGTTCAGGTGACACAATCACAGTCGCTTACAAAATTATCGAGGGTACAAAGGAGCGTATTCAGCTCTACCGTGGTGTAGTTATCAAGATCTCTGGTCACGGAGACAAGAAGCGTTTCACCGTTCGTAAGATGTCAGGTACAGTAGGTGTAGAGCGTATCTTCCCTATCGAGTCGCCGAACATCGACAGCATCGAGGTGAACAAGCACGGTAAGGTACGTCGCGCTAAGCTCTACTACCTCCGCAACCTTACTGGTAAGAAGGCACGTATCACTGAGCGTCGCGTTGTTGCTCCTTCAGCTGAGTAATCACCCGTCAGACAACAAGAAAAACAAAGGCAGAAATACATTACGTATTTCTGCCTTTTGTTGTTTATAGGTTTTTTGTTTTTTCGAATTGTAATATCTCTTTCTTATCTACAGATTGCAGAACTGGTCGATGAGTTTCTTGCGGAACAGGCGTCCAACCTTCACGTCCTCCACCTTGTCGAACGGCGGATAGAAGCGGCAGGTGTTGTTCGTCACCTCCATCAGATAGCCGATGTTGATGATGTGTTTCTGGCTCACGCGCACCAGCTGGCTGTTCAGTGCGAGCAGCATGTCGCTGTTCACGTTGCGCTTCAGGCGTATCGGCGTCTTCTGGTGGGCGAGGGTCAGCTCCCATACGCGCAGATCGTGGTTGTAGGCAAGCACACCAATCTCGCGGATGTCCACAAGACGGAAGTCGACGGAGTTGGTGTAGACGATGAACTTGCCGTCGTTGCGGCAGGCGATGCCGTTGGCAGGGTCGCCGATGGTAGTTTCGTCGTCGAAGGCTTCGTCAGCGGCTTCCTCCAGTTCGGCTTCGCCTCTCGTCTCGGCGTAGTTATAGACGGAGTTTGGCGCACCAGCCATCTCTATGCAGACGCGTCGCACGATGTTGCGCAGCTCGGTGTCGTCGATAGGCTTCATCAGGTAGTCGAACGCCTTGTTGCGGAACGCCGAGAGCATGAAGCGGTCGTGCGCGGTGTACATCACCGTGCGGCATTTGTATTGGGGCAGACAGTTGACGTGCTCCAGAAACTCTATGCCCGAGATGTCGGGCAGCTCGATGTCGAGGAACAGCACGTCGGGTCGTGTCTCGTTTATCATGCGCAGTCCGTCGAGTCCGTTCAGGGCTATGCCGCACAACTCGGTCTCGTCATACGCTGCGAGCTTCTTTGCGAGGGCGTTGGCAGCCGCTTTGTCGTCGTCGACAATTACAAATCTCATCATAAGTCTTTCTTCTTTTAGTTGCGTTTTCTATTCAGCTTACTGTTACAGGAACTTCACTCCGTCGGGCACGCGCACCGTTGCACGGCATCCGCAGACGTTTCCGTCGTGCTCTATGTTCGTTATCTCGAAGCGTATCTTGTTCTTGTTATGCTCGTTGTTTATGGCTACGGTCTGCGCTATGATGCCCAGTCCGGTCTTCTTCTTGAACGTGCCGTTGAAGGTGGAGAAGCCGGGTCCGTTGTCGCTCACGTTAATGACTGTAGTGTGCTGTTCGCGGTGCACTTCAATGGTGAGCTCCTTGTGTCCGTCCCATCCCTTCAGACCGTGTATGATGGCGTTCTCGGTGAGAATCTGCAGGAACATAGACGGCACGAGCACTTTTTCGCGGTCTACGTCTGCCGCCACATTGATGTGCCAAGCGAAGTCGTCGCCCAGCATGAAGCGCTCAACGCGTATGTACTTCTCCACGAAGTCGAGCTCCTCGGCGAGCTTCACGGCGGGTTGTCGCGACATGTCGAGGTTGGTTCTGATGAGACGTGTGAGGTCGAGTAGCTCGGTGTCGTCCACGTGTCCGGCGTTAACAATCTTGTTGTTGAGCACGTTGAACACGAAGTGTGGCGAGATGCGGTTGCGCACGATGTTCAGACGCAGGTTCATGATGTCCATCTGCGCTTTCATCTGCTTGCGTTTGCTGCGCATTATCCATAGCGCGAAGAGCAGCATGAGCAGCAGTACGATGGCAATGCTGAGCAGCAGCTGCTTCTGTGTCTTCTCGATTGTGGCGTTCTTGTGCTCTATTGTGAGGTCGTGATGCAGCTTTAGCGTGTCGCTTGTGAATCGCGCCATGATTTCGGCAGAACGCATGTTCGAGTGGTTATGTTCGAGCGAGTCGTTGTATTCGCTGATTTCGTTCATCAGCGTGTAAGCCCGTCGGTAGTCGCCCACCTTTTCGTAGTAGCGTTGCAGATAGATGTTGCGCAGGTTGGCGAGCGAGTATTGCACGGGGTGGTTTTCCGTCTCGTCTTTGGAGTCTATTATGCGCTGAGCCGCGGCGGTGTTGCCCGTTCGGGTGGCTATGCCGATGCGTATTGTCTTGCAGTAGTGGAGCGCCGTGAGGTCGTGCCTCTTGCGGAAGTAAGGCTCAACCTCGTCGAGGCACTGCTGCGAGCGACTTATGCTGTCCATGTTCAGATAGACGTCGGCGAGGTTCACCTTGCACTGGTACATGTCGAAGTTGTTCTGCATGCCGTGGCGCTCTATGGTGCGCTTCATGCGCAGGAACATCTTGAGCGCCTGCGGATAGTCCTTCAGAAAATAGTAGTAGTTGCCGAAGTTGTTTAGGAAGTAAGCCTGCATTGACGGCGACATCATCTGGAAGTAGTTCTCCGTAGCCTTATAATAATGTAGTGCGGTGTCGAAGTCGTGCAGCGAGAGGTATATCTGCGCCAGTCCCATGTAGAGCGTAATGTTCTCCTTCTCGGGCAGCGAGAGCGAGTCGACGAGGAAGAGCGCGCGGCGGTACCACTGCGCCGCCTTCGGAATCTCGTTGTTCTGAATGTAGGCGTCGGCGAGATTGGCGCACACGTTGGGCATATTGTGCTTAGCGTCGCTGTTGGCGAGCAGGTCGTAAGCCGACCTGTATAGCTCTATAGCCTGTTCCTTGTTGCGGTGGAAGTTGTGGTAGTAGACAGCGCGGCAATTGTACGCACCAGCTACGAGCGAGTTGAGTCGGAGTGTCTGTTTTCGGCTAAGTTTCTGCTTGCGTTGTTCGCTGGCGAAGCGCAGAATGTTGTCGATGCAGGTCTTGGAGCGCTCCGGACTGTCGCTGAGCGATAAGAAGCGTGCCTCGCTCAGTCGGTATTCGTAGGCTGTGATGCTGTCGGGCGCTGTGCGTATGCCCTCGTCGATGATTCGTTGTGTGGAGGGCGCGAGGGTCATCACCGAGTCGTCAATCTGTCGCAGGCGATTGATGCGTGCCGAGTCGGTGTCGTCTGTGGCGGACGCGCTTCTCCCACCGCACCCTACGCTCAGAACAGACACGACGAGTGCGGCGAGAAGCGTAGCGCATGTCCTACAGACGAATGTTGAGATGCGTTTTGCGTATGCTTCTCTGACGATTAGTAGATAGTTTGGTTTCATTGTTTCTGGTATTAAGTCTGGCTGACCGTTAGTTGAGCGTCAGTCCGTCGGGTGCGATGCTGATGAGTCGCTGGCGATAGAGGTCGCCCACGGCTTTCTTGAACACCTTCTTGCTCACCTGGAAGCGTCGCTTGATGTCCTCAGCGTCGCTCTTGTCGCCCAAGTCGCACTTGCCGCCGTGCTCCTTGAGGTACTGCAGCAGCGTGTCGGCGAAGTCGAGTGTCTGCTGTCGTCCGGTAGGCTGCAGCGTTACGTCAATCTTTCCGTCGGGACGCACGGTGCCGATGTAGCCCTTCACGCGGTCGCCGGTGTGCAGATAGCGGAACACCTGACCCTCGTAGACCAGTCCCGGGTAGCAGTTGTCGATGATTACCTTGAAGCCCATCTCCGTCTTCTGCCACACAAGCAGGTCTACCTCCTGACCGTGGTTGTAGAACGGGTGGCGCTCTGCGAAGTATTTCTCCACCTTTGCCGATGCCACGATGCGGTAGCTCTCCTCGTCGATGTGTACATGCACGATGTAGCTCTCGCCCTTCTGCATGCGCTTCTTCTGCTCGCGGAACGGGCAGAAGAGGTCTTTCATCAGACCCCAGTTGAGGAATGCGCCGTACTCGTTCACCCACGACACTTCGAGGTAGGCGAAGTCGCCCACCTTGCACAGCGGCGTCTCAGTAGTGGCTACGGGGCGCTCGTCCTGGTCGAGGTAGACGAACACGTTAAGCTCGTCGCCGGGCTTCGTGCCTTCGGGCACATAGCGCTTAGGCATGAGTATCTCTCCTTCGTCGCCGCCGTCGAGGTAGATACCGAAGTCAACCTCCTTAACGACAGTCATTTTATTGTAGTCGCCGAGTTTTATCATATTGTTTTGTTGTTCGTTTGTTTATTTGTAGGAGGGTATGTGCATTCCTGCCGTACCCTTGTAAATGGTGTTCACTAATGCTACAGCTTTATCAGTCCGTCCTCGATGTGTATTGTGCGGTCGGTGATAGAAGCGAGGTGCTCGTCGTGGGTGACGATTACGAAAGTCTGGCCGAACTTGTCGCGCAGGTCGAAGAAGAGCTGGTGCAGTTCTGCCTTGTTCTTCGAGTCGAGCGAGCCCGACGGCTCGTCGGCGAGCACCACAGCAGGGTTGTTCACCAAGGCGCGCGCCACAGCCACACGCTGCTTCTCGCCGCCCGAGAGTTCGTTGGGTTTGTGGTTGGCGCGGTCGGCGAGTCCCATGAAGTCGAGCAGTTCGAGAGCGCGTTTCTTCGCCTCGGATGTGCCTTTGCCTCCGATGTAAGCGGGTATCATGATGTTCTCGAGTGCCGTGAACTCGGGCAGGAGCTGGTGGAACTGGAAGACGAAGCCGATGTGCTGATTGCGGAAGTCGCTCAGCTTGTTCGACGAGAGGCTCATCACGTCTACGCCGTCAACGCTTATCTCGCCGCTATCGGGCTTGTCGAGCGTGCCCATTATCTGCAGCAGTGTGGTCTTGCCGGCACCGCTCGGGCCTACAATGCTCACTACTTCTCCTTTGTCTATATGCAAGTTGATGCCCTTGAGCACTTGCAGCGAGCCGAAGCTCTTGGTTATTCCTTTTATGTCGATCATATTATGGTGTGATGTTGTGATGGTGTGATGTTGTGATGGTGAGGTGTTGAGATGGTGAGGTGTTGAGATGGTGAGGTGTTGAGGTGTTGAGATGGTGAGGTGTTGAGATGGTGAGGTGTTGAGGTGTTGAGATGGTGAGGTGTTGAGATGGTGAGGTGTTGAGATGGTGTGATGTTGAGATGGTGAGGTGTTGAGATTAGCTTTTCAATTCAAAATTCTTTAATTCAGAATCGGCGCAGCCGACAATTCAAAACTCAAAACTCAAAATTTCTTCTTAATCCACTTTCCGATTGCTTCGTATGCACTCTGGTCCTCGGTGTGCTGCGGCTGAGCGAACGTCATTTCGTCCATAGCGTCGCCGTGCTGGTCGGGGAAGATGATAATGATGTTTGAGCCAGAGAAGTGGTGCTTTATCTCTTCGGGCAGATGCTCCAGCGCGTTCTTGAACGACACCGTGCCCTTTCTTGCCGTCACAACCACGAAGAGATGGTCATTTTGTATGCTCTCGGCGATGTGCGGCATCTCGTTCCAGTGGGTCATCTCGGTGAACGAGCAGCGCATGGTGGGGTGGTAGTGGCGTATGTAGTCGGCTATGAGCGGCAGCGTGTCGCCGCGTCCGTGAAACTCCGTGTGGCACTCCATGTTGCATGCCAGGCGCGAGAGGCGCTCCAGCCAGCGGTAGAAGCCCGGCTCGAACTGCGCACGCGACGGCACAGCCACCTTTATGCGGCGTATCGTGGGCAGCGGCTGATTGAGGCGAGCCATTATTATTTGAGAGTTGAGGCCGTTGAAGAGGCTCTGGTGGAACGCTCCCCAGAACTTCTGCGACACCTCAGGGTGCATGTGCATGCCGATGATGATGTCCGTTGCGCGGAACTCCTTGAAGGCGTGTCGTATGCCGTTGGCGATGTTCGCCGCAACGCGCACCTGCGTCTGCATTGTCATATCTGCCGACGCGCTGTACTGCGCCATGCGCTCCAGCAGCTGGCTGCCTTTCTCCATGTTGCGCTGCATGTCGTCGTCGTCATACACCACGTTCAGACCCACGAGCTGCGTGGTGTTCTTCGGGTTGCGCATGAGCATCGCGAGGTTAACGAGGCGCTGCGCATACTCGGGGTATTTCAGCGGTATGAGTATCTTCTCCTCAGCCGTGGCCGGCTTGTCGTCGCTCGGCATCTCGCGGTCGCGCAGCGTGATCTGTTGCGCCGCACGCTCTGTCATCATCGTCGAGATGATGCACGTAGCGAGAATCATGAGCACCACGCTGTTCAGCATGTCGTCGGTGACGAGCGGCTTGCCCGGCTCCAGCTCCACGCGCATACCAATCATGAGCATGGCGATGGCGCCGGCGGCGTGTGCCGAAGTGAGTCCGAACATCATGTTGCCCGACGACTTCGGCAGTCGGAACATGGAGGCTGCGGTGTATGCGGCTATCGCCTTGCCGAGCGTTCCGAAGCCCGCAATGACGAGCATCGCTATGATGATGGTGCTGCCCTCGAAGAGCAGTCGCACGTTGATGAGCATGCCCACGCCGATGAGGAAGTAGGGTATGAAGAGCGCGTTGCCGATGAACTCAATGCGGTTCATAAGCGGCGACACGTGGGGTATGTAGCGGTTGAGGATGATGCCGGCTACGAAGGCGCCGATGATGCCTTCAAGACCTACGACTTCGCTCGCCGCCGCACTCATGAAGAGCATCGACATCACGAAGATGAACTGCATGACGGCGTCGCTGTAGCGGCGCAGGAACCAGCGCGTGAAGCGCGGAATGAGCAGGAACATCGCGGCGCAGTAGCCCACGAACTTGCCCACGAACAGCAGCCAGAACCACACGCTCGTCTCGCCACCGTACGAGGCGACGATGGCTGTAAGCGCCACGAGCGCCATGAGCAGCGAAATCATCGACGAACCGACCGAGAGCGTCACGCTCGGCTTGCGCTGCAGACCGTAGCGGCCCACGATGGGGTAGGCGATGAGCGTGTTCGACGCCATGAGGCAGCCCAAGAGCAGCGACGCGAACACGGAGTAATGCAGCAGGGATATGCTGGCGAAGTATGTCAGCACGAGCGGCAGCGCGAACGTGAGCAGACCGAATCCGAGGAAGCGGCCCTTGTTGCGCTTCACGCCCTCCATGTCCATCTCCAGCGAGGCGAGGAACATGATGTAGTAGAGTCCGACCTTGCCGAACAGCTCGAACGAGTCGTCGCGCGCAAGGATGTTGAAGCCGTACTTGCCGACTGCTACTCCGGCGAGCACCATGCCAATGATATGCGGGATGCGCAGTTTGCCCATGATGATGGGGGCAAACAGAATGATGAGCATCACCACAAAGAATATCAGGGTGGGGTCGGTTATCGGGAAATAGCTGGCAAGATTGGTCATGTACTGATTGTTTTTTTACCTGCAAAGATAAACAAAAAATCGCTAACAGCTCAATCCGTGTTAATAAAAAAACTCCGCATGCACAGCGCATACGGAGTTTTTTTTATGTGTTAATATCCTACGGTGAGGGTGTTCACGCAAATCATGCGGAAGCTAAAGCCGTCTTCCGACCCGCTATAGTCTTCATAGATGCGCATCTGCTTGCCCTTGAAGCGCACAGTTGTGTCGCCCTCCCAGTCGCTGTTGTCGGGGTCCCACGGGTCCCAATAGTGCAATGTGCCGCTGGTAGCGTCTGTCCAATCCCATTTTGCCACCTCTGCTGTGTGGTCCATGTAGAAGCAGATGTATGTGTTGTTTGTAGAGAATATTACGCGGTAGCAGAACTCGCTGTCCTCGTCGAGAACATCTTCCTTGTCATAATCCCACTTCTGTGCAGCCGGCGAGAGATCAATATTGTGCGAGACAACACCGTTTGTAATCCACTGCTTACCGTGTGCTATGTATGCACCGTTGAGGTAGTGCCATGTCTCGAAGCTGTTCATTCGCCATGCACGGCAGAGGCTTCCAGTCCAATCCGTATTCTCTGTTTCTGCATAATTCACGTATACCGTCGACTTCACGCCGTTGCTGTTGGTGTATACCACAGTAGAACTGCCTTCCTTCAGCTTGCGCAGGTCGAGCAATGCGCCGTTGTTGAATCGGTACACGCCCTTCTGCTCGCGTGTGTATGTGCCGTAAGTGTACGAACCGTTGTCGAAGATTATTGTGCCGTCCTCGTTGGCACGTGTAGCCATGCGCTTTGTGCCGCGTTTCTTGAAGACAGAAACCGATCCGTCAGCCTCGCGCTTCGCTTTCACGGTCTTCTGCGGCGCATGGTTGTAGTTTGCTCCGCTCATGAGGTAGTGGCCGTCGCCGAAAAGCTCGATAGACGAGAATTCGGGATTGCCTTCCAATGTACCCTGAACCTCGACCTTTATCGCGTCCTCAGCATAAGGCTCATCTTCGAAATTGCCGGGTGTGAACTCAGTGGTAGGCAATGCGCCTTCGGGTATCTTCTCTTCGCCATATTCGCCGTTTTCGTCGCTTTCGCAGGCTGTGAAGCCTACCGATGCAAGTGCGATGAGGCAGGCATAAAGAAAGTTTCTTTTCATATATGTTTTCGTTTAGGGTTTTCTATTCTGATTTTTTTGTGTTGCTTAGAAGCGGATGGCTACGTATGCGCGGATGCCGCTCTGCTTCAGCGTGAACTTCTCGGTTGAGAAGTAGCTCTCGCTGTCGCCCTCGTCGTAGTCGCTGCCACTGTCGTAGTCGCCATCATCGTCGCCGCCGTCGAAGCTTGCCTGCTTGTACTTAACTTTGCCCCAAAGACCCTCTACACCGAGCGAGATGCACTTGTAAGCCACCGATACACCGGCTGCCATCATGCAACCGAAACCGTAGGCGAAGGTGTCGTTCTGCAGTACGCCCGTCGCTGTAGGCATCACGTGGAAGTAGGCTGCTGCGATGAGCTTGTTCCAAGGATTCACGCTTACGCTCGGACCAACGTGTACGCTGTAGTCGAACTTGTGCATGCCGAGGTTGATGTTGCCAGGGAGTACAGACGGATTGCCGTCGGGCTTGCCGCTGACAATGTCGTCGAAGCCGTCAGAAGCGCGTGTGCCGGTCTGGTCGCTGGCGCCAACATTGTTGAGCTTCAGCTTGGTATAGGTGAAGTCGAAGAAGCCGTAGTCGATACCAATCTTGATGAGTCCGGCGATTGGCTTGGCGTGAAGATAGGCTGTGCGACCCTGCTGTATGAAGAACGATCCGTTGGTCTTCCATGTCATTGCCTCGCCGTCTGTGCGCTCAAGGTTAGGCTGAGTGATACCGAACTTCCAGTATTTCTTGCGCTTCCAAACCTTAGTGTAGTTCTGCTCCTTCTCAAGGGTGTTCACGCGGTTCTCCATCTGTGCGAGCTTCTCGCTCAGAGTGTCTACGGGTTGGGTCAGAACAGAGTCTGACGATGCGTTGTAGGTCTGCACAGACGCTGCTGATGCAGACATGGCAATGACGGTGAAGGCTGCCATCATTACAGTCTTGATAACTTTTCTCATTGTCTTTTGTATTTTAACTGATTTTTAACTTTGCAGGGACATAACGCCTTTGAAACGTTAGAAAAATACTTAATACTTTTTACTATATGCAAAGTTATGTAAAAGTTAAGAATCGTGCAAACGTTCTCCTTTCAGCGCATTTAGATGAACTTTAGAACAATTTGGAATGTTCTGCAAATATTTGGCGTGTTCTGCAATATCGGTGTACATCATGCAAAAACATAGTATGATGTGCACTTATCAATGCAAATTAAAATAATGTTAAAATAAAAGACAACCGTTGTTACCGTGGCGTGGTAACGATATAGCCGTTGCGCGGTAACTGTGTTACAAGTATGCGGTAATGATGTTTCCCGTATGCGGTAATAGCTGGAAGATACGGGAGATTTTTTCGCATACGCTATATTAATAACAAAAAAGGGTGCAGCAAACTATTGTCTGCTACACCCCCATAAAGTTTATGGATGTGGAAATTGGTTTAGAATTCAGCACTCTTCGGAGTACGCGGGAACGGGATAACGTCGCGGATGTTCTGCATACCTGTTACGAAGAGTATGAGGCGCTCGAAGCCGAGGCCGAAGCCTGCGTGCGGACATGAGCCGTACTTGCGTGTGTCGAGGTACCATGTCATATCCTTCATCGGGATGTTGCGCTCCTCAATCTCGTTCATCAGCTTGTCGTAGCTCTCCTCGCGTACAGAACCGCCGATGATCTCGCCGATCTGCGGGAAGAGAACGTCGGTGCCCTGAACGGTCTGACCGCTCTTGCCGCCGAAGCCGCTCTCCTCAGCGTCTATCTTCATGTAGAACGCCTTGATAGCCTTCGGGTAGTTGGTCATGATAACCGGCTTCTTGAAGTGCTCCTCAACGAGGAAACGCTCGTGCTCAGAAGCCAAGTCGTTGCCCCACTCACATGGGAACTCGAACTTCTTGCCGTTCTGTATAGCCTCCTGCAGGATGCGGATGCCCTCGGTGTAAGGCAGGCGAACGAACTCGGAGTTGAGCACGCCCTCAAGACGTGCGATGAGGCCCTTGTCGATCATCTTGTTGAGGAACTCGAGGTCGTCCTTGCAGTGGTCGAGCGCCCAACGGATGCAATACTTGATGAAGTCCTCCTCGAGGTCCATGAGTCCGGCGAGGTCGAGGAATGCCACCTCAGGCTCTACCATCCAGAACTCAGCCAAGTGGCGCGGAGTGTTAGAGTTCTCTGCGCGGAATGTCGGACCGAAGGTATAGATGGCTCCGAGCGCTGTGGCTCCGAGCTCGCCCTCGAGCTGTCCAGACACGGTGAGCGAAGTCTGCTTGCCGAAGAAATCGTCAGAGTAGTCGATCTTGCCGTCCTCTGTCTTCTTCAGGTTGTAGAGGTTCTTGGTAGTAACCTGGAACATCTGACCTGCACCCTCGCAGTCGCTTGCGGTGATGAGCGGAGTGTTGAAGTAGAAGTAGCCGTGCTCGTGGAAGTAGGTGTGGATAGCCATCGCCATGTTGTGGCGTATGCGCATCACTGCACCGAATGTGTTGGTGCGCAGACGCAGATGAGCGAACTGACGCATGTATTCGAACGACTGTCCCTTCTTCTGCATCGGGTAGTCGCTGCCGCAGAGTCCGTACACTTCGATGCTCTCGCACTGTATCTCAGATGTCTGACCCGCACCCTGGCTCTCTACGAGCGTACCTACTGCGCTGATGCAGGCGCCGGTGGTGATCTGCTTCAGCATCTCGGCGTCGAACTTGGTGGGGTCTACCACGATCTGTATGTTCTTGATTGTAGAACCGTCGTTGAGCGCGATGAAGTCGACAGCCTTTGAACTGCGGTGAGTGCGCACCCAACCCTTTACGTTGATTTGGCTTCCGAAGTCGGTGCTACGGAGAGCGTCAATAACTTTTGTTCTTTCCATTATATTGTTTAAGTTAAAAGGGTTGATATGGCGAGATGCTGTGTGGAGGATTTGTTGCGGTGATGTACTGGCGTGTTGGAAATCTCAACACCTCAACATCTCACCATCTCAACTTAACATCTCACCATCTCAACATCTCACCACTTCAACCTGTTTATGTTTTACTCGAATGCTCCCATGCGCAGCATCTCCACTTCCTTCTCTGTGAGGAAGCGCCAGTCGCCGCGGCGGAGGTTCTTCTTGGTGAGTCCTGCGAACTGCACGCGGTCGAGCTTAACGACGCGGTAGCCGAGGTGCTCGAAGATGCGGCGTACGATGCGGTTCTTGCCGCTGTGAATCTCGATGCCTACCTGGCTCTTGTCTGTGTCGCTTGCATACTCGATAGCGTCTGCATGTATCTCGCCGTCATCAAGCTCGATGCCCTGAGCAATCTGCTGCATGTCGTGAGCCGTTACGTTCTTGTCGAGGAATACGTGGTATACCTTCTTCTTCAGGAACTTCGGGTGTGTGAGCTTAGAAGCGAGGTCGCCGTCGTTGGTGAGCAGAAGCACGCCGGTTGTGTTGCGGTCGAGGCGTCCTACCGGGTAGATGCGCTCCGGGCACACGTTCTTCACGAGGTCCATCACGGTCTTACGCTGCTGCGGGTCGTCACTTGTTGTCACGCAGTCCTTCGGTTTGTTGAGCAGCACGTATACCTTCTTCTCGAGTGTTACGGGCTGGTCGTGGAATTTTATCTCGTCTGTGCGTTTGATCTTGGTGCCGAGCTCGGTCACTATCTCTCCGTTCACACTAACCACGCCTGCCTGGATGAACTCGTCAGCCTCACGGCGCGAGCAGATACCTGCGTTGGCGAGGAACTTGTTCAGACGAAGCGGTTCGTTCGGATCGTAGTTCTCCTCCTTGTACTCAATGCGCTTTTTCATGCTATACTTTGCGTTGGGGTCGTAGCCCGGTGTGCGCTGACGCTGCTGGTAGCCACCCTGGTTGTAGCCGCCCTGCTGTCC
>ULXQ01034541.1_pt1 | contig 27953 bp, 21 predicted proteins | sample 1961481 | NCBI WGS metagenome assembly ULXQ01 (sample SAMEA4835843, study PRJEB28245) | human gut metagenome | biome: gut microbiome; material: fecal sample | place: Denmark | collected 2008 | reverse complement strand
CGAAACGCCAATATTATCAAAATTAAGTTTATCGTTTATCTTACTATTTTCTTTCCGTCAACGATGTACACGCCCTTGCCTACGTTCTGCACGCGATGTCCCTGCAAGTCGTAAACAGCATTGTTGCGAAGTGTCTCAACTCCGATTGCATCAATGCCAGTTTCTGGATTTATCGCCTTTTTGTACTCATCATAAGCATTCTGAAGTGCAGCAATGTCTTCAACAGAAACAGAGCCAACAGCCTTATTTGCTTCCTCCAGAGCCTTCGTTATAGCTGCGAAAGCCTCGGGATATGTAGCGTTCTTGCAGTCAGCATTCAGTGTCATCGGACGCAACTGGAATTCAGCCATATGCCAGTAACCACGCTCCAATGTGGTTGAAGTAACTGTAAAACGAAGTTTGCTGTAGCTCTTGCCTTCAGCGATTGTGAATTCAGCCTCTGCTTTTCCTGCCTTTACTGCGTTAGGCAGCTCTACGTCTGCCACTTTCTCAAACTCAGAACCATCGTTTGTGCCAGCGATTGCGAACGCCTTGACGTGGTCGTTGTCTGCATCATAACGACGTGTTACGTACACCTTTACAATGCCTTCAAACTTGTCATTAGCAGTAACGTCGAGATAGTGTGTACCAGGAGCTACGTCACCATTCTGCCACACTGTATGATAGTAGGTGTAAGCATTGTTGTCGACGAGGTTATCAATGTCATAGCAGTCGTACTGCCAATCGCCACCAGTAGCTGTAGCTGGCTTCTGTTCCTTACAACCCCACGGACACTCAAGTTGCGATGCCGATGTTACGAGTTTCTCGCCAATGGTATAAGAGCTATTAGCCTTCACAGCAGCGTCTATCTCTGCAATGAGTTCGGCCATCTGCTGATTACGTTCTGACTGCTCTGTATCGATTTCAATCTGCTCATACTTGTATTCTGCATTAAACGCATACTTGTCTGAAGTGATTGTCTCAAGATTCAAACGCTTGTAAACGATGTTGTAACCGTTGTTATAGCCATCCTCCTCATAAAGGAAAGCGATTGTATTATCTTTCTGCATACACATTGTGCTGTAAGCCGAAGTCATATTGCTCACCTGATAACGTCCGTCCCAATCGCGTGCGAAAGCTGTAGGCGATGCGTATGTAGCAGGGTCGCCAAGGTCTTTATAGAAGATTGTAACCTTTGTACGATCCTGCACTGGGAGCGACTGCAAAGCGATGAATGTCTGTTGATTATCCTCATTGCGTATAGCCGGCAAAATCATAATCTCGCCATTACAACCGTTATTGGCGGTGAGTCCGTCGACAGCCTTGTTCGACAAAGCCTTTGTTGCCCACGAGCCTGTCACGCCGTCGTTGCCAGTGAAGGTGAAGATATTGAAGAAGCGTCCCTGCTCTGTGCGGCTTGAGATAAGCACGTTGCCACCAGGCAGCTCCTCCACCTTAGCCTCGTTACCACCAGGCACTGGACTGTTAGTCATACCACCGAGGAAACTCCATGTTTCGCCGAAGTCGTCAGAATAGAGCACCCAGTTCTCATAGGTAGAATTATTCTGCTGTGATAGTCCTGCACAATAGAGGCGGTAGTAGTTATTCATCTTTATATATTTACTCTGATAAATTCTACCCGAAGCGAAGAAGAAGCCATGAATATGGTGTCCAGCCTCGTCCATAGGTTTGTAGACGAACTGCTCGTCTATATAATCAGGACCAGTCCAGTTCTTACCATTATCCGTTGAATACCAGCGAGCAATGCCTTGATGCTTGTCTGTTGGGTCGGTGAACATTGGGAAACCTGCGCACGACATCATCAACATTCGCGGACTCTCGCGGTCGCCTACAATGCAAGGATCACCGTAAGCAGCCTTATTATTTGGATATGTCAGAATGCCGTTACCTTCAAACACCTCTGGTTTAAGTTCTTCTCCCCAAGTCTGTCCGTTGTTATCAGAGAGTCGCAGATGAAGGTCTACACGTCCTGTACCAATATCGTTTCTGCTTGTACGGTAATCGGCAACGGCAACGAGTGTGCCATTCTGAGCCATACCGATTGCAGGAATACGATAAGGTGCGGTGCTGTTACGGTTGTTGAACAAGGTTGCGGTGCGCATATCGAAACGCTCCGACTTGTCAACAGCGTACTTCACAACAAAGTTCTGCAAGTAGACCGAGTGGTTCTCGCCAACAAGGGTGAACAAAGCGTTCTGTGCATCTACGCCTTCCACTTTGATTTGTGTAGGAGTAGTGCCGATTACGTAACTCTCACCTGATTGCGTTTTCAGCGTAACGGGCTGGGTTGCGTTAACAAGTGTAACATCTATTGAAAATCCCGTTATCTTCCAACCATCGCTTACAGAGATATTGTAATCGCATGAGCCATCCAGACCCACCCAGGCCTGTAGATAACGATTAGTGTTGCTTGTGTTGACATCCATGTTATTCTTTCCGCAATCGATATCAATCATCGGCGTGTTTTGTGTCGAACGCCAATGCGAAGCATACTTACCGTTTGCGTTGAACGCCGTAAACGTTCCGTTGTCCATAGAGATAGTCAAGTCGCCAGCCTCTTCTGCTGCTTCAGCAGCCATTGCCATTAAAGGTTTCATGCTGAGCGGAGCTGCAACTGCAGTCATTTCACATCCGAGTATGAGTGCAGGAATGAGTAGTAGTTGTTGTTTCTTCATAAAATTAATTTTGTTGTTTTTTGAGTAGTTATGTAAATAAATTAAATATTAAAATAATTCGTAGTATGTATCAATAGTTGGTAGTTTAAGCGTATATGCTTTTATGTGTCTTAGTGAAGTAGTTGTTCGAGCAGTCCGTCGCACGCATCCTCAATCAGGTCGAGCGCGTAGTCGAAATCGCTGAGGTCGCCATAGTAAGGGTCGGGAACCACGTCAGCCCCTCGATGTTCTTGCAGATAATCGGTGAGCAGACGCACCTTCTTGCGCGCCTCCTCGTCTGGAGCCTTCGACGTTACGGTGCGATAGTTCTCGTGATCCATCACGAGCAGCAAGTCGAAGTCTTCGAAATCTGACTGGCGTATCTGGCGTGCGCGACTGTCCAGGCGGTATCCACGGCGTGCACCACGCTCGCGCATACGGCTGTCGGGCAGTTGTCCTACATGCCAGTCGCCGATACCTGCCGAGTCGATGAAGAACTTGTCGTCGAGCTTTGCGGCGTGCACCTTCGCCTTCATCACGCCTTCGGCAGCCGGCGAGCGGCATATATTGCCGAGACAGATGAACAAGAGGCGGTGTTTGGGAGTGATGTTTGTCGGTGTATTCATATTCTTTTAAGTTTAAGAGTTGAAAAGTGACGGGGTGTTGTTTTGAAAAACGTTGTGATTACGAGTGGAAAGCGGCTGGTTGATGCTTCGAAAAGCCTGAAACTGCAACCAACAGTTCTACCCTTCCTGCGCCATTCGGAGAGCCTCCGCTCGCGCCGGCTTACCCGTTTCGGTGTATGGCAGACGTTTCACGGCGACGAACGCTCGCGGCGTTTCGTATTTCGTGAGGTGTTCGTGGCACGCTGTCTTGAGCTGTTCGATGTCCGCATGCGCAGCAAGCAGCACAACGGTCTCGCCGAGACGTGCATCCGTGCGCTTCGTTATCATGAACGGCACGCTGACAAACGGCTGCAGATGGGCTTCTATCTCCTCAATCTGCAGTTTTATGCCACCGCTGCACACCACATTGTCGCGTCTGCCGCGTATGCGGAAGTGTCTGCCGTCGGGAGCTATTTCCGCGATGTCGTTGGTGGTGAGCGTAGTGGCGCATACAGCCGGAGCGTCTATCACAAGACAGCCATCGGCGTTAAGACTAACGTCGACGCCTTCGAACGGTTCGTACCAGTCGTTTGCCTCTTCGCCGCTGAGTCTGCGCAGAGCGATGTGCGAGAGCGTCTCGGTCATGCCATACGTACTCCAGACGGCGTTGGGGAAGTGCTTCAGTTCGGCTGCCATCTCACTGCTGACGGCTCCACCGCCAATGATGAGATGCTTTATCTGCCTGAGCAGTGCGCGCTCCTCCTCCACCTGCAAGCTGTTGTACACCTGCAGCGGAACCATTGCTGCGAACACCGGCGCTTCGCTTAGTCCGCGCAGCGGATGTCCGCACGGCTCTACCGTCAAGAGTCGCAAGCCGCATACAAGCGAACGCACCACCACCATCTTGCCCGCAATATAGTCGAGCGGCATGCAAAGCAGAGCGGTGTCGCCGCGTTGCAGTCCGAGAAAGGCACACGTGATATGCGCCGAAGCCGCCATACGTAGCTTCTCTACGCGTAGCGGCTTCGGTTTTCCGGTAGAACCGCTGGTGTGTACAAGCACCGTCGGTTCGTCATTGTTCCATTCGTCAATAAATTCTTTAAGGGTCATGGACTGCTATATTTATTGTGCGTCAAAACTACAAAATAGCGATAAAAAGCCTCCTACGATTACTTAAGTATCTTCTTCGCAACCTTTGTGCCGTCGGCAGCAACGGTTGTCTTCACGAACGATGCCCATATACTGCCACTTTGTGAGCTGCAGTTTGTTGCCGTTGAGTACGAAACCTTGTACTTCACAGCCTTGCTTGCGTCAGCCGGAACCGGCGCTGCGTCCTTCACCTTATTATATATAGACACCGTGTCGCCGTAGCCATAGAAGTAGCCGTCGGCCGAACCGAGACCGATGAACGCATCCTTAGCGCCAACCTTTACGAGCGAGTCGTTGCGCAGATCGAACTTAACGACCTGCGATGCGGCGTCAACAGCGGCGTAGTCTTCGCTGCCCTCGCTGTTCTTGACGTAGCGCCAAGCGTAGAGAATTGGATCCTGCTTGTCACCTACGTTGTCGTATACAGCCGCGGCATGCGCACCTCGTAGGTGTTGCCCTCGCCCTTAACTGCCTTCACCCAAATGTCGCCGTACGGGAAGAAGCCGAACGGATTCTTTATGTACAAGCTACCGTCGGCAGCCTCAACGATGTCCTACACGTGGCCGTCGCCGAGGTGATCGTAGATAAAGCCGTCAGATTTGTTTACGTATGCACCCTCGAAGTAGTGGTTGAGGTCTTTGTGAAGTGTGCCTTCGGGCTGTGTCTTAATGATGTCAGCCAAGCCAGGCAGGGTCTGTGCAGAAGCACCGATTGTGGCGAAAGCCACAGCTAAAAGTGTAAAGATTTTCTTCATATAGTTGTTATTTAATTTGTTACGTCGGTTTCGAAAACAATGTGAATGAATGTTTTTCGCACACAAAATTAGTAAAAGTAAGGTAAATACGGAAATAAATAACTAATTTTGTACGCATTATCTAATCTTATTATAACCAACGAGACCGGACAATACCGAGCAGCTACTTCCACCAGAGCGGTTGGAGCGGCTACGGCGTTCACCAGGCAGAACCACTATCCGTTCATCATCGACGAGATCAAGATTACTCAGAATCTGAAGGCTGGCGACCGCGTTTATACCTTCCTCGACAACTCTGAGGAGATTGAGGAGGAGACAAGCTACACCCTCACTCAGCTCGCTCAGCCGAAGGCTAACCACACTTACGCTTACCGCGTGTACGGACAGAGAATGTACAACAACAAGAAGGTGGTTTCTGCTCCGTCCGACTACGTAACTGTCGACTTCTCGACTGGCATCAACAAGACTAAGACTGCGGGGAACGCAGCTGAGGTGGCTCGCTACACCGTAGACGGCGTGAAGGTTGGTGCTAACGCACGTGGCGTTGTGCTCGTTAAGTACGCTGACGGCAGCGTAAAGAAGCTGGTTAAGTAAACGGATTGCGTTCGCTGTCCGATGACAAAACAATAGCATTAAGGGCGTGTCACTTGAAGTGGCGCGCCCTTATTGTTTAGCAAATTTGCAACAAAAACCCAATACAATCTTCACATTATTGATTATTTAATTGTACCTTTGCACTCGCACTCCATACTTTGTAACCACAAGGGTTCAAAACTCTATAACAACAAGAGGATAACTCTACAAACATCACACACACAATGACAGACATCGAAATTGCTCGCAGCACCAAGCTCGAGGAGATTGAAGCAGTTGCTTCGAAGTATGGCATCCCGACAAAAGAACTCGAACACTACGGCCACTACATGGCTAAGGTTCCGACACGCCTCATCGACGAGGAGCGCGTGAAGAAGAGCAACCTTATACTCGTTACAGCCATCACACCGACCAAGGCTGGCATCGGCAAGACTACCGTTACTATAGGTCTTGCGCTCGGACTCACACGCATTGGAAAGAAGGCTATATGCGCCCTGCGCGAACCGTCGCTCGGTCCGGTGTTCGGACTCAAGGGCGGAGCATGCGGCGGCGGACACACGCAGGTGCTGCCGATGGACAAGATAAACCTACACTTCACCGGCGACTTCCATGCCATCACCTCGGCGCACAACACTATCACGGCGCTGCTCGACAACTATATGTACCAGAACCGCGATAACGGATTCGCTCTGCGCGAAGTGCTCTGGAACCGCGTGCTCGACGTGAACGACCGCGGACTGCGTGACATCGTGACCGGCATGGGCGGCAAGGCGAACGGCATTGTGCGCGAATCGGGTTTCGACATCACTCCTGCGTCGGAGATTATGGCTATACTCTGTCTCGCTAAGGACGAGGACGACCTGCGCCGCCGCATTGAGAACATACTCCTGGGCTACACCGTGGAGGGCAAGCCGTTCACCGTGAAGGACCTCGGCGTGGCTGGCGCCATCACCGTTCTGCTGCGCGACGCACTTGCACCAAACCTCGTGCAGACTACCGAGAACACCGCAGCGTTCGTACACGGCGGTCCGTTCGCCAATATCGCTCACGGTTGCAACTCCATCCTCGCTACGAAGATGGCTATGACCTTCGGCGACTACGTCATCACGGAGGCTGGCTTCGGTGCCGACCTCGGAGCAGAGAAGTTCTACGACATCAAGTGCCGCAAGAGCGGTCTGCAGCCTAAGCTCACGCTCATCGTGGCTACTGCGCAGGGCCTCAAGATGCACGGCGGCGTGGCTGTAGAGGACATCAAAAAGCCAAACAGCGAGGGTCTCCGCAAGGGTCTCGCCAACCTCGACAAGCATATCAAAAACCTCCAGTCGTTCGGTCAGACCGTGGCTGTGGTGTTCAACCGTTATGCAGGCGACGTGGTTGAGGAGATCGACATCGTGAAGAACTACTGCGCAGAGATTGGCGTGGGCTTCGCCGAGAACGACGCTTACGCCGAAGGCAGCAAGGGCGCTGTCGACCTCGCCAACCTCGTAGTGGAGACTATAGAGAAGCACCCGTCTGAGCCGTTGAAGCTCGTTTACGACGACGCCGACTCTATCGAGGAGAAGGTAGAGAAGGTGGCTAAGAACATATACGGAGCGGCAAGCGTCTCGTTCGCTGCGCCGGCAAAGAAGAAGCTGCAGATGATTAAGGAGTTGGGCTACGAGCACTTCCCCGTCTGCATCGCAAAGACACAGTTCTCGTTCTCTACCGACGCCAAGCAGTATTGCGTTGCATCGGGCTTCGACGTGAACGTGCGCGACATAGTAATCAACGCAGGCGCTGAAATGATTGTTGTTGTGGCAGGCAACATCATGCGTATGCCTGGTCTGCCAAAGGTGCCGGCAGCGATGAACATCGATATCGTGAACGGCGAAATTGAAGGATTATCATAAAAATGTTCGGATACAGAATAAAGAAACAATATCGCACAAAGGTGAGGATCTCCTGCATGGGGTGCCTCACCTTTGTCGTACTCATTACGCTGGGCATCTGCCGCTGCACTTGCTCGGCTTGCTCGGGTCGTGACACCACGACATCCCAAGACATCAACGACTCAACACACATCGTACGCCTCAACGATACGCTCTGCAACGCGATCTCCGACCAGCCCGAGCTGCACGCCATGGACTCTATCATGCGCCGCTACCTCAAGCGCTGGGAGATAAACGGCGCTCAGCTCGCCATATCGCGCAACGACTCGCTGCTCTACGCACGCGGATTCGGTTTCGCCAACGCCGACAAGCAGTATCCTATGGAGCCGTCGTACATCATGCGCATGGCATCGGTGTCGAAGCTCGTCACGGCTGTGGGCATAATGAAGCTGCGCGACATGGGCAAGGTGCGCCTGACGGACAAGGTGTTCGGACCGCAGGGCATTCTGAACGACACGTTCTACGTCAACTCCATACGCGACAAACGCTACTTCGACATAACCGTTGAGCAGCTGCTGCGCCATAAGGCTGGTTTCACCAACTATGCCGGCGACCCGATATTCTCTACACGCTACATTATGCAGCAGAACCACCTCACCACTCCACCCGACCACCGCAATCTGCTGCGCATCGTGCTGCGCCGTCACCTCGGATATACGCCCGGCTCGATGCAACGCTACTGCAACATAGGCTACACGCTGCTGTCGCTCATCATCGAGAAGCGCACGGGCATGCCGTACGAGAAGTTCATGCAGCGCTATGTGCTCGAACCGGCGGGCTGCTACGACTTCCATATCGCGGGCAACTATCTTAAGGACCGCCGCGAGAACGAGACGGTATACTACATGCACTCCTCGTCGCTACCAGCGCAGGAGTTCAACAACTCCGGCAGGCTTGTGGAGCGCTGCTACGGCGAGAACGACATAAAGACTGCGCTCGGTGCAGGTGCGTGGACAGCATCGGCGGCTGAACTGTGCCGACTCGTGGCGGCTATCGACGGCGATCCAACTCTGCCCGACGTACTCTCGCCCGAAGCCGTGCGACTGATGACGCAGGAGATGCCCGACCATCAGTTTTCGTTGGGCTGGAACTTCACGCCGCGCAACCGTCCGTGGATACGCACCGGCTCGCTCGTGGGCACATCTGCCATCGTTCTGCGCTATCCCGACGGCGAATGTTGGGTGTTCATAACGAACACAAGCACGTGGAAGGGTCACGAGTTCTCGAAGGACACAATGGCGCTGTTCGACAAGTTGCGACAGCGCTTCGGCAGCAAGATGCCTAAACGCAATCTGTTCGTGAAATAGACAATAAGCAAAGATTGTCGTCTACCGACGCTTTTTTTTAACATCGACCATACTATTATAATAAAAACAATACGCAAATGAGTAAAATCGTTAATCTGAAGACGTGCGCCAGAAGTCATCCGCAATACAGAAAATTTCAGTAACTTTGTCTTCGGTGATCATAGCGATTATTGTTTGTAAACTTTTGATTTTTAGCACATTAAAGTTACAACAATTTTCGCTAATCACCAAATTTTTAGACACTTATATTTCGTCGAACTCACGTTAGTTAGAATTTTCGCCACAAATATACGACTTAATCTTGAAACCAATGACATTTCGGCTAAAAAAGTTTAACATCAGACTATAAAATGCTAACTATTTTACACAATTAGGTGACGTAACGACACTTTTCCGATCTGTTTGCGTACAACAAAAGCTCAACACTTATCATCGGACGGCGGACGCAATCCGATCGGACGGCGAACGGAGCACGATGACAAAACGCTGCAAACTGGGCAAAACAGTGGCTGCAACAAGCATATTGTCAGAAAAAAGCAGTAAATTTGCAGAATTAACAGCTACTTTTTAAAAACAGCATACAAGGCTGAAAGAATCTACACGAAGTATTAAAAATCAAAATATACAAGCAATGAACCGCAAACTTATCCTTTCGTCTGCAATAGCTCTTGCCAGCCTCACCGCGTCGGCACAGAGCTCAGTAAAGGCGCCTGCCCCTATCCTGCCGCTCCCCGAGCAGAAGCAGATCGACTGGCAGCGCATGGAGACCTACGCCTTCATCCATTTCGGTCTGAACACCTTCAACGACCGCGAATGGGGCTACGGCGACTCCGACCCTGCTACGTTCAACCCCACACGCCTCGACTGCGAACAGTGGGCAAAGACGCTCGTGGCAGCGAGCATGAAGGGCGTCATTCTCACAGCAAAACACCACGACGGCTTCTGCCTCTGGCCCTTCGAGGGCAACGACTACAACGTGACACGCTCGCCGTATAAGAACGGCAAGGGAAACATCGTGCGCGAATTGTCTGACGCCTGCAAGAAGTACGGACTGAAGTTCGCGGTGTATCTCTCGCCGTGGGACCGCTCGCGTGCCGACTACGCTACGCCGGGCTACCTGCCTTACTTCTACGCTCAGCTCCACGACCTACTCACCAACTACGGCGACGTGTTCGAGGTGTGGTTCGACGGAGCCAACGGCGGCGACGGCTACTATGGCGGCGCAAAGGACTCGCGCACTATCGACCGCAAGAACTACTACAACTACCCGCATATCTTCGCCATGCTCGACAGCATTCAGCCCAACGCCGTGGTGTTCGGCGACGGCGGACCGGGATGCCGCTGGGTGGGCAACGAGAAGGGCTTCGCAGGCGAGACCAACTGGGCATTCCTGCGCAAGAACACGGTTTATCCGGGCTATCCCAACTACCCCGAACTGCAGTACGGACACGCCGACGGCGACCAGTGGACGGCTGCCGAGTGCGACGTGTCTATCCGTCCAGGCTGGTTCTACCATCCTGAGGAGGACGACCGTGTGAAGTCGCCCGAACAGCTTGCCGACCTCTACTACCGCTCGGTGGGCCACAACGCTACGCTGCTGCTCAACTTCCCCGTCGACCGCGAAGGTCTCATCCACCCTATCGACTCGGCTAACGCCGTCAACTTCCACAAGCTGATTCAGCGCGAGCTGCAGCACAACCTCGTGGCTGGCATGACACCGAAGGTGAGCAACGAGCGTGGCAAGGCGTTCGCGGCAAAGGCGATGACCGACGACTCGTGGGACACCTACTGGGCTACTGCCGACGGCGTCACATCGGCTACCATCACGTTCGACTTCAAGAAGCCGCAGCTCATGAACCGCATCATGCTGCAGGAGTACATACCGCTCGGACAGCGCGTGAAGAAGTTCGCCGTAGAGTATCTCGACGGCAAGACATGGCGCAGCGTTGAGCAGGGCGAGGAGACAACAACCATCGGCTACAAGCGCCTGCTGCGCTTCCGCACCGTGGAGGCAAAGAGCGTGCGCGTGCGCATCATCGACTCGCGCGGACCAATCTGCCTCAACAACGTGGGCATCTACTACGGCGGAAAGGACGCACAGCTCACATGGAACCCCACAGCCGAGGCCATCAAGTCTCTGCCGTTCTCTATCCTCGGCGCCGACAAGACTGAGTGGGAGAAGGCTGCCGACCGCAACCCGCAGACCGTTTGGTTCTGCAAAGGCAACGAAGTGCTCATCGACCTTGGCAGCGAGCAGGAGATTTCTGCATTGCAGTATCTGCCCGATCAGAGCGAAGGCAGACGCGGACTCATCCATACATACACCATCGCGGCGTGCGACGCCAAGGGCGGCAACGAGCGTGTGCTGAAGAGCGGCGAGTTCTCTAACCTGCAGAACAACCCTATCTTGCAGACCGTATCGTTCAACGCTACAAAGACACGCTATCTGAAGCTGCGCGCCGAGCGCATGGTCGTGGCTGGCGAAGCAATGGGCATCGCCGAACTGGGCGTCAAGTGATTTTAAGGCAACAATACAAACAGTAGGAGGCTACGGCAAGAATGCCGCAGCCTCCTACTGTTTGTTTTCTGCGCAATTCACTCTTCTTATTCCAACTTTTTGTATATTATTTTAAAATCTCAAATTATTTTTCTAATTTTGCACTCTAAAACAATACATATATAATAATGTCAAGAAAGAAGAAACCACTACCAATACTCGAGAACGTAACTATTGAGGCGGTTGCTGCCGAAGGAAAATCACTGGCACACGTCAACGACATGGTTGTTTTCGTGCCGTTCGCCGTACCCGGCGACGTGGTTGACTTGCAGGTGCGCAAGAAGAAGCACAGCTACTGCGAGGCTGAAGTAATACGCTTCATCAAGAAGAGCGACGTACGCACAGAGCCGATGTGCGAGCATTTCGGCATCTGCGGCGGATGCAAATGGCAGAACCTGCCCTACGAGGAACAGCTGAAGGCCAAGCAAAAGCAGGTGTTCGACCAGCTCACACGCATCGGAAAGATAGATCTGCCGGAGTTCATGCCTATCATGGGCTCGGTGCACATCAAAGAATACCGCAACAAGCTGGAGTTCGGCTGCTGCAACAAGCGATGGCTCACACGCGAGCAGATTGCCGAGGGCACGCAGTTCGACAACATGAACGGCATCGGATTCCACATCACCGGAGCCTTCGACAAGATTCTGCCTATCGAGAAGTGCTGGCTCATGGACGACCTGCACAACAAGATTCGCAACGCCATACGCGACTATGCCTTCTCTACCGGCATGACCTTCTTCGACCTCAGACAGCAGCACGGTCTCTTGCGCGACATCATGATACGCAACTCGAACACGGGCGAGTGGATGGTGCTCATACAGTTCCACTACGACGAGGAGGGCGACGAGCAGCGCGCCAAGGCGTTGCTGCAGCACATCGCCGACAAGTTCCCCGAGATAACATCGCTCATGTACGTCGACAACCAGAAGTGCAACGACACATTCGGCGACCTCGACCTCTCTGTCTTCAAGGGCAACGACCACATCTTCGAGACGATGGAGGACCTGCGCTTCAAGGTCGGTCCGAAGAGTTTCTACCAGACCAATACGGAGCAGGCTTATCACCTCTATTCGGTGGCTCGCAACTTCGCCAAGCTCACTGGCGACGAACTGGTGTACGACCTCTATACCGGTACGGGCACCATCGCCAACTTCGTGGCGCGTCAGGCACGCGAGGTGATCGGCATCGAGTACGTTCCTGAGGCTATCGAGGACGCAAAGGTGAACTCTCAGGTGAACAACATCAGCAACACCAAGTTCTACGCCGGCGACATGAAGGACATTCTCAACGACGAGTTCATCGAGAAGCACGGACGCCCCGACGTAATCATCACCGACCCACCACGCGCCGGTATGCACCAGGACGTGATAGACACCATCCTGCGCGCTCATCCGAAGCGCATCGTCTACGTCAGCTGCAACCCGTCTACGCAGGCACGCGACCTGCAGGCGCTCGATGTGGCGTACAAGGTGATGGCGGTGCAGCCGGTGGACATGTTCCCGCATACGCCGCACGTGGAGAACGTCGTTCTTTTGGAAGAAAAGCCGTAGCTTTTCTTCAAAAAGAACAATTTTGAATTTTGAGTTTTGAATTTTGAATTGTCGGCTACGCCGATTAGGAATTATTCAATTTTGAATTTTGAATTCGCAACTCTCAACTCAAAATTCAGAACTCAAAATTGCGACGCATGTCGCAACAATTCAAAACTCAAAATTCAAAATTCAAAATTCAAAATTCAAAACTCATAATGAAAACATTAGCAACTCTCGCACTCGCCGCTCTCACTTTCGGCAGTGTGTCAGCACAAGAGAAAGAAGCTAAGCTGAAGGTGCTCAGCGACATCAAGTTCAGCGGTTACATCATGTCGCAGTATCAGTACAGCGACAAGGAAAGCAACAAGGGCGAAAAGGATATCAACTCGTTCAACATCCGTATGGTGCGTATGGCACTCGAAGGACGCGTGGCAAAGGACTTCTACTGGAAGGCGCAGCTGCAGGTGAACGGCAACACCTCTAACCTCACCGTGTCGCCACGAATGGTCGACGCGTTCGCCGAGTGGCAGAAATACGACGCCTTCAAGGTGAAGGCGGGTCAGTTCAAGCGTCCGTTCACCTTCGAGAACCCCATGCACCCCATTACGCAGGGCTTCATGAGCTACTCGCAGAACGTCACTAAGCTCGCCGGATTCAGCGACCGCAACGGCGAACACTCAAGCAACGGACGCGACATCGGCGTACAGCTGCAGGGCGATCTGCTCAAGGCCGCCGACGGACACCACTACCTCCACTATCAGGTGGGCGTCTTCAACGGTCAGGGCACTAACATGAAGGATGTAGACCAGCGCAAGGACGTCATCGGCGGCGTATGGGTGGCTCCCGTGAAGGGCCTGCGCATCGGCGCCTTCGGCTGGACCGGTTCGTATGCTCGCAAGGGCACATGGACGGAGGTAGACGCTAACGGCGTGGAGCAGACAAAGAACGGCGTGCGCTCGCTCGAGAAGAACCGCTATGCCATCAGCGCCGAGTATGCAGCTCACGACTGGACCGTGCGTTCGGAGTACATACACAGTCAGGGCTACGGCTTCAAGACGTCTAACGCTTCGGGCAAGGAGACCGACTGCACTATCAACTACGCTGCTGGCGACAAGGCCGACGGTTTCTACGCGCTCATGATTGCGCCGGTTATTAGCAAGAAACTCTATGCAAAAGCTCGCTACGACCTCTACCGTCCGCAGGCCGATTGGCACACATCGAAGACTCAGTACGAGATCGGTGCTAACTACTGGATTGGCAAGCACGTCATGGTGGCTGCCGAATACGCGCGTGTCAACGACCGCAGTCTGAACAAGTCGAACTATAACATGTTCGACCTGCAGCTCGACGTAAAGTTCTAAACGCCACACGGCCTTAAACGCTTTTCTTGATTTGTCAAACAATTAAAAAAAATCTCATACGATGCCAGAACATAAACACAAGCACAGCCGCAGACAGCGCCGCGACGAGATAGACATCTTCCGCGAGAACAATCTGCGCGCTATACACAGAAGGAAGCAGTACGCACGAATAATGTTCGTCGTGGTGTCCATAATCGCCGCTCTCATGCTGGCGCTGGTATACGCTGCCTACTTCCTCGACAAATAAGAAACTTTAACCCCGTATAACTTTTAAAAACTGACACTACAAAGATGACAAACAAATCATTAGCAGCCCTCTTCTTCGGCTGCATCCTTACCGCCTCTGCCGCTTCTGCGCAGTCGCTGCTCCCAAAGCCGCAGTCGTTCGTTGCGGGCAAGGGCGCGTTCAGCACCGACGCAAAGCTGAAGGTTGTCAACGAGGTTGGCGCTGAGGCAGAGAACATCTACTCGAAGCAGTTCACAGCCAACACCGCAGACGACGCTCGTCAGGTGGTGCGCTTCACACGTCTCGACGGCGCTTCATCGCCCGAGGCTTACCGCCTCCACGTCACTAAGGACACGCTGCTCATCAGCGCCGCTTCTGCAGACGGCTTCCGCTTCGCTTGGCAGACCGTAAACCAGCTGAAGCAGAAGAACGCCGTCATGGCTTGCGACGTCGTTGACGCTCCAGCTTTCAAGTGGCGCTCGCTCATGCTCGACGTGTCGCGCCACTTCCAGCCCATCTCTTTCCTCAAGAAGCAGATCGACGTCATGGCGCAGTACAAGTTCAACCGACTCCACCTTCACCTCACCGATGCTGCCGGATGGCGCATCGAGATTAAGCGCTACCCGCGCCTCACCGAGTTCGCTGCGTGGCGCGAAGGAAAGACATGGAAGGAGTGGAGCAAGCTCGGATGCAAGTATATGCACGAGGGCGAAGCTGGCGCTTACGGCGGCTACTACACTCAGGACGAACTGCGCGACCTCGTGAGCTACGCTGCTGAGCGTGGCATCACCATCGTGCCCGAAATCGAGATGCCGGGCCACTCGGCTGAGGTGCTCACCGCCTACCCCGAACTCTCTTGCACGCACGAACCCTACAAGCAGATGGACTTCTGCCCGGGCAGCGTCGCTACATACGACTTCCTCGAGAACGTGCTGAAAGAGGTGATGGACATCTTCCCCTCTAAGTACATCCACGTCGGTGGCGACGAGGCTGACAAGGCTTCATGGCCTTCTTGTCCGCTCTGCCAGCAGAAGATGAAGGAGCTCGGCACAGATAAGGACGGTCTGCAGGCGCACCTCATCGCCCACTTCGGCAAGTTCCTCACCGAACACGGACGCCAGCTCGTAGGTTGGGACGAAGTGATTGCGGGCAACCTCGCCCAGAACACCACCGTAATGGTTTGGCGCGGTCTCGAAAAGGCGCAGGAGGCTATCGACCACGGCTACGACGTAGTGCTTTCGCCCAGCGGCTACTGGTATCTCGACTACTATCAGGACGCACCCGACACTCAGCCTGAGGCTATCGGCGGTTTCCTTCCGCTCGAAAAGGTATACAGCTACGTCCCTGGCGGCACCCTGCCAGAAGACGTACGCAACAAGATCACCGGTGTGCAGGCTAACCTTTGGACCGAATACGTGCCTACAGCTGAGCATGTAGAGTATATGCTCTATCCGCGTGCTCTGGCTATCGCCGAGATCGGATGGAACGGCACAAAGACCAAGAACTACCCCGAGTTCCGCAAGCGTGCCATCGTGGAGTGTGAGCGTCTGCACAAGCAGGGCGTCAACACCTTCGACCTCAAGAAGGAGCGCGGCGAACGCCCAGAGTCGTTCAAGACTACCAAGCACAAGGCGCTCGGTTGCAACATCACCTTCAACCACCGCTACGAGGACAAGTACAAGGCGCAGGGCGACAAGACTCTCGTAGACGGACAGCACGGCGGATGGACATACGGCGACCAGAAATGGCAGGGCTTCCTCGGCAATAAGGGCTACTGTCTCGACCTCACCATCGACCTCGGCAAGGTGCAGAAAATTTCGTCTGTGGCTGCCGACTTCATGCAGGCGTACGGCGCATGGGTGTTCTTCCCGTCTGAGTACAAGATTTCGTTCAGCGAGGACGGCAAGAACTTCAAGGAGGTCTACAGCAAGTCTACTCCCGTTGACCGCGACATACAGCTCGGCTTCCGCAACTTCGCATGGAAGGGCAAAGCCAGCACACGCTATATCCGAGTGCAGGGCAGCACTACCGAGGACGGTGGATGGCTCTTCACAGACGAAATCGTCGTGAAGTAACATAAGAGCCTACCCCGTAGGAGGCTACGGCATTCCTGCCGTAGCCACACACCCACACACACCACAATTACAGCCACAAAGAAAATCCGCTTAATCCGCTTAATCTGTTGTTAAACAACCTCAACCAAACAACTGATTAACCCGATTAAACGGATTTTTTCATCCTAACTCCCCAAAAAATCTTAAAATCTTTTCATTTTTTCACCTTTTTTTTTTTTACGTTCATATTTTCGCTATATTTGCCCCAACCAAACACAAAAACGTTAAACTAAAACCACAACCACTATGAAAACCTTAAAACTCGGAATGCGTGACGCCGCAGTAAAGATACTACAAACAGAACTCAACCGTATTGGTAACAAGCTAACCGCTGACGGAGCATTCGGCCCCGGCACACTCGCCGCTGTAAAGGCATTCCAGCAAAGTCTACAACTCGTAGCTGACGGCATCGTCGGTTACTCTACATGGCAGGCACTCTTCTTCCATCAGCGCCCGGCAGCCACACGACTCACCGAAGACGACTTCCGATTAGCCGCTCTCCTACTCGACTGCGAGACAGCATCGCTCAAGTCGGTGCAGAAAGTGGAGACAGCCGGACGCGGAGGATTCCTCGCCGCAGGCAAGCCGCAACTACTCTTCGAAGGTCATATCTTCTGGCGACAGCTGCAGCTGCGCAAAATAGATCCTGCCAAATACCAGGCAGCAAACGCCTCCATACTCTACCCGAAGTGGACAAAGACCCACTACAAAGGTGGCATCGGCGAATACGCACGCCTCGAGCAGGCACGCAAGATAAACGCTGACGCAGCCAACGCTTCGGCAAGTTGGGGAATGTTCCAGATTATGGGCTTCCAGTATCAGCTCTGCGGATTCAAAACCGTAGCGCAGTTCGTAAGCGCTATGTGCCAGAGCGAACGCAGCCAGTTGCTCGCATTCTGCCGATTCATAACAAAGAACCCGCAGATGCACGCCGCACTACAAGCAAAGAAGTGGGCTACCTTCGCACGTCTATACAACGGAAGCGAATACGCCAAGAACCAGTACGACACAAAACTGCTCAACGCTTACAAGGCGTACGCAGCTAAGTAAGACTCTCATAACAAACATCCCAACAACACGACACAAAAAAAACATTAACACAAACAGACTTGGCAAGAATTTATAAGGTTCTATCTTGTCAGTAGGTCTAAGCAAAGAACCTATAACTTTTTAAAACTTAAACCTATGGATGTAGCAAACAAATCTATCGGTACACTGCAGGGACTTCCGTTTGATAATCTTATCGGCGGTCCGCTTAACGCTTGTATTCAAGCGCAGAACGATGCAGCAATGACAAGTATCAACTTCATCAACAATGTATGTCTGAACGAAGACAAGGAGACTGGCGAAAAGTCGGCTGTCTATGTTAGCTTCAGCTTTATTCAGAATGGTCGCAAGGTGGTTATCAACGTTCCGATGATAGCTATCGTTCCGATTCCGTATATCGCAATCAACAGCATTGACATCAGCTTTAAGGCTACAGTTAATGGTGTGGAGAGCGAATCGAGTAGCACCGAGACAGAATACGAATCTAAAGAAAACAAAAAATCGACAAGAAAAACGGGGTGGTTCAGAAAAAAGACAACCACTATCAACTCAACCTTCTCTACAAAGCGCGATTCTAAGAGCACGCAAGATTCGAAGTTCAGCGTAGAGGCAACTATCGATGTTGCTGTACACGCAGGTCAGGAGTCGATGCCGGCTGGCATGGCAAAGATTCTCGAGATGCTCGGAGCGGCTATGGACCTTTGTTCACCCGACGGCGAACTGAGCGTGAACGACACTACGTTCTACGCAGAGAAGAACGCAAATGACAAAGAATACCTACCGGTTAAGGTTATCGCCCAGTACAAAACTCCAGAAGGCTTGTATGATGCGACAAACATCAAGTGTGACATTGGTGAAGGCGTTAAGAGTGCAGAAAACAAGATGGACAAGACCAGAGAGTTTGAAATTACGCTTCCTAAAGAATCACCTACGCAGGGTAAACAATATGTGATTTCTTGTGGTGATGTTCAGAAGGTTACAATAACCGTGTTGCCCAAGCCTTAAGAAGTGGCATAAACCATCAAATGATGCCTCGTAAAGAGTGCATCTATTCGTAAACATTTAACTCTAAAGGTTATGGCAAAGATTGATACGACACCTTCTACCGTCGCGAACAATGCCTTACAGTCACTACCTTTTGGCACTCTCATCGGCGGACCGCTTTCTGCTTGTGTCGAAGCGCAGAAACAAGCGGCGCTAACATCGTGGGAGTTCATACGAGACGTAGGACTCACAGACACTGAAGACGGCGGGAAAAAGGCTATATACGTGAACTTCGAATACCGTAAAGACGGACATTCGGTGACTCTCAGTCTGCCATTGCTGACAATTGTGCCTATTCCTTACATGGCAATTCGCGAGATTGACATCGCATTCAAGGCGCGCATCTCGGCGGCATCTGCCACATCGCAGACCGACAAGAAATCGACCGCTATGGAGATGGGAATGAAATCGAACACCAGTGTCAATATAGGCATTGTGAAATCGAGTCTGGAATTGAGCACAAGCATATCGAGTAAGAAGGACTCCACCGCTACACGCGAATCTAAGTACAGCGTGGAGTACACTATGGACGTAAACGTTAAGGCGGGTCAGGACGATATGCCGGCTGGTATGGCAAAAGTGTTAGAAATGCTGAACACCTCTATCGACTCTATCAACACAAAGGGTGAGCTGAACGTGTCTAACCAGGTGGTAAGCCTGAAGGATGGCGGCAGCACTTATATTTCGTACAAGAATACAGAGGGGTACTACGCTCCACAAGATATCAAGTTATACAAATATGAGGACTTTAAACCTAAAGCAGAATTGACATCTACCGACTTACAAAAGGCAGCTGACGACTCAGGCATTCTGTGTGTGTTCAATAACGAGGGATTCTATTGTGCAAAGGCTGGCGAAAGAATGCTGGTCATTAACGTAACTAAATAGTAACCGACTATGTCAGATAATGAGAATAACAACAATGATTTGATGCCGGAAGGTGGCTCATCACCACCTACGGATCAAGTTTCACAAACTGATGCACCAGCGGTTGGCTCTGAAAACAACGACACAAGCTCAGCGGAGGAGAAGGAAGAGAAGCCACAGGGTCCTTCTACAGACAATGACAAAGACAAAGATGAAAGTCAAGGTCAAGAAACTGAAGGAGGAGAAGAGTCCAATAAGGAAAATAAGAACGACTTTTCCGAAACAGCAAAAAAAGTCGGCAAGTCTTTAACCGAAAAATATAATGAGCTTTTGGAAGCTAAAAAGAACGATAATAAAAAGGATTCCTTAGGCGATCAGATGAAAGATCTGAACGAAGTGCAGGTTGACAAAACTTTCGTTTCCGACTCTATAAATCTGTTGGGCAAAATCTCTTTCGACGAACTTATCGGCAATCCGCTCCGTGCTGCTGTGAAAGCGCAGCGCGACCTGGCAAAGGAAACGCTTAGCTACATACGCGAAGAAGGCATAAAGGTGGACGAAAACGGACAAGGACAGATAACTTACGTTACGATGAACTTCTTCCGCGACGGCAAGCAGGTGAAGATGCGTGTGCCGCTTCTCACATTGATGCCGGTTCCGCGCCTCTCCATCTCTACGATGAGCTATACGTTCAAGGCTAAGGTGAACGCAATGTCTGGAGTTGTTGCTTCGGTAGGCAGCGGTGGCACACCCATCAACGCCGGAATGTCAACAGACAACGGCAGCAAGTCGGCAGCTTCGGCAAAACCGGCTAAGGACTCTTCCTCAAAAGGCAATAACGAAAAAACGGGTGACGAGCCTGCTGCTTCAACAGAAAATTCCGCTGCTTCATCAAACAAAACTGCTGCAAGTGCTGCTGGCGCAAAGCCTACGATATCTACGACACCGACAATGTCAGTCGGCTACTCGTCGAAGAAAGACTCCGGCGCAACTCGCGATTCGCGCTACAGCGTGGAATCAACGATGGACATCAGCATCACAGCCAGCGAAGGCGAGATGCCACGCGGCATCGACCGATTGCTTGGAATACTCGACGACTCGACAGAAGTGATCGATCCGAAGGGAACGCTGCAAGTTTCGGCAGATCGTATATCGCTCGTGAACAACTACGGAGTCATATCTGTATCATACCGCAACGGCAAAGGCGCTTACGCACCAACAGACGTCACCTGCGAGCCGATTGAAGGCGAAGCAAAGCCCGACATGCTGGAGAGTGGCGACGAAATGCTGCTTATCTTCAAGGCTAAAGGTGTCTACATGGTTTCCGCTGGCGAACTGACTCGCATTGTATTTGTATCATAAAAACCCATTTAAGTATGGCAAGATTACAAGATGTAATAGCCTCAGTGCTGCGCGACGTTCTGTCTGCGCAGCACCAGGCAAATCTACTAACAGAGTCGCTCGCCGACCAGTATCGCGAAGCGGGCGTCATGCACCAGCTCAATCTGCCCGCCGTGACAATCGGCGACCTTGAGTTGTCGTTCCGTTTCGCAATCGAAGACACTTGCGAACTGTTCGAAGAAAAGTCGGAAGACGAAATAAAGGCATTGGACGTGATTGTGGACGCCGAACAGCTGGCAGAACTGCCAGAGAGCGCTATACACAACATCACGCTGAAGGTGTCTACGCGCAACGGCGTAAAGATTTCTGAAACATAAAACCTCTGATAATACGACTATGGCTGATATTGACAATAACCAAAATGCGGAGAATACGCAACTGCCAGTCGAATTTAACGATTCGACTGATATGAACTTGGCAGACATGCTGAGCGCATTGATTGAGTCGACTATCGCAGCCGACCAAAAGGCAGCCGAGGATTATCTGGATGTGTTGCGTACGTATGCGTTGGAACCTGCGAACGGTTCAAACGGACACGAACGGTTGAAGATGGTAGACTTCGAGATGACCGACTCTAACGGACGCGAGCAAATAGTATCTATTCCGAAACTCTCGCTGTTGCCGCTACCTTTGCTGCGTGTGGCAGAAGCTACGTTCGACATCGAAGCGCAAATCGACATTTCTACTGCGACAAAGCAGGATGTTGAGAAATTCGAGGAGAACTACCCTATCTACAACCAAAAGAAGAAAAAGACAAGCATCGACGACCTCAGCAAGGAAGAACAAGAAATACTGCTGAAAAAAATCAAGTCGCTTGCAGGTGTTCGTGTACGACTTGGCAACCAACGCACGCCGAAAAAGAGAAATCCTTTGCTACGCAGCGGAAAGACTACAACGAACGAAACAACCTCGATGCAGAAGATGACGAACGTGAAGGTGCACATAAAACTCGAACCGGTGCTGCTGCCCGACGGCATGCGCGGTCTGCTACAAGCCACCGAGAGCACTATCAAGGTGGTGGATAAACAGAACTAACAAATTAATAACAAAAACCATTAACACTTTCAGCTATGATGAACAACAATCAGCAAAAGACCCCAGGACTCAACTGTCCGCAGTGTGGAGCATTCATTCCTACATCCATCCCCGAACTGCTTTATTCAAGCGGACTTCACTGTATGCATTGCGGTCTGACACTCACTATAAACCGCAACGAATCGAAACGTGCGATGGAGATACTGAAAAACGTAAACGATGCACAGCAAAACCTGAACAAGGCAAGTTCTTTCCAACGATAAATACTATAGACTATGGCAGATGGACCTAATACAAACTCTGGTAGCAAGGTCGCGAGCGCCCTCAATTCCATTCCTTTTGGAAACATCATAGGCGGTCCGCTGGCTGCGTGCGTACGTGCTCAAGCAGAGGCTGCGCAAACCACCATCGACTTCATACGCGGCTTTACAATGACCAACTCAGAACTCGACCCGGAAGGTGTCGAGCCAATCACCGTCACCTTTACATTCATAATGAATGGAGAGAAAACACGCATGACAGTGCCGCTTATGACCATCGTGCCTATTCCATATATGCACATCGACTATATCGACCTGAACTTCACAGCGGATATCACTGCATGCGACGACGGAAAGATAGAGGCGAAATATGCTACGGAAGGCTATACACGCACCGAGGACGACGAGCAATCGGTATCTGTTGAGAGCAAGATGGGCATCAATGTACGCGCCTCAACAAGCTCTATGCCTTCTGGCATGGCGAAGATGCTCGAATTCTTCACAAACAATCTCATCGTACACGACACGCTCACGCCTCAGCAGGTGGAGGACATGAAACGAGAGACTGAGCGCAAACGCCTCGAACACATTAAAAAGAAAGAGCGTATGGTGGGCGCTCTTGTAAATGCTTTGGCTGAATACAAAAAGCAAGAGTCTGAACGTGAAGAGCAGAGAAGGAACGAAGAACTGAAGAAACAAGAAGAACTGAGAAAGCAAGAGGAGGAACGCAAGAAGAAGGAAGAGCAGGAAAGACTCGAGAAACTGCGCAGAGAGGAGGAAGCTCGAAAGAAGAAGGAAGAAGAAGAGCAAAAGAAGAGAGATTGGGACAAATTCATTGAGCAAAGAAAGAAGGCAAACCTTGCAAGCCGCATAAGCAAAGTGCATGTTGACCCTCAAAAACCATTCGCATTGCCTCCGACCAATAGCGGAAAAGCTCACCCTTGCTGTACATTCGATCCTACTCAAAGCATAAAATGGAACATTGACCGCCAGGAAAGACTGCGCAAAGCATGCAAGAAGAAAGACTGGCTGCGAAATCATCTGATACGTGCACTTTATACGGCATACTACATATATCCGTATGACATCAACTCAAAAGAAGGCAAACGTATTCTTAAAAGAGAATTGGAGGCTTTCGAAAAACGCCCCAACGGATGGTATACGTATGGCGAACCATATAACAACACCATAACCAACGGCTATCGTAGAAACGGTGCCATCGACACGGCATACACGGAGTTCGTTAGTTATATATTAGAAAACGAACGCAAACGCAATAAGTAATGGACGATCAAGAAAAAAAGAAGCACGATAACTTTTGGCTCTCTGAGATGATACGCAATACGCTCTCCGTATGCAACGCTGAACAGCAAAAGGCTACGGAGATGGCGATGAAGATGATCAGGCGTGAGGCGTTCTGCGACAAAGGCGAACGCGCAGAGCCGGTCATGGTCACGTTCGCTCTGCAGATGAACGGACAAAGCTATACCATGCGCGTGCCGCTGCTCTCGCTCGTACCACTGCCGTTCCTACAGATTGACAACGCCAACCTCAGCTTCTTCGTCAGCATCATGTCCTCTAAGACCAACCGACTGCAGGGACTGAAGGTCTCGCTCTCGCCATCCAACAAGCAGCTCGAGGAGTCTGCCGTCTCTCAGTACGACCTGCGCAACAACATACGTGTAGAGATAAAGGCAGAAGCGCAGCAACCATCGCCCGGACTCGCCCGACTGCTGCAGATTGCCGCCGCAAACGGCATGAGCATCCGACCGCTCCACTCTGCAACGCCGCCCGACACGCCCAACAACACCCTATAAGAACAATAATATTTTTTTACAATAACCCTCTAAACCCAAGAATATGGCTCTACCCGTTGACAACCAAGAAAGCCTTCTTCAAGAGCTCGACTTCAACCGCATACTCGGCGCTCCGCTCTCAGCCTGCGTCAACGCGCAAGAAGAAGCGGCGCAGGCCACACTACAATACCTCAACGAGGTGGTATTCACACAGGCTGGCGACGACGACTCCAGCCTCGAACCTGTCACCGTCTCGTTCTACTTCGAGTCCGCAGGACAAGTTCATCGCATCGTCATGCCGCTGCTCCTCATCGTGCCCGTACCTTATCTGCAGATAGACCGCGTCGACCTCACATTTCAGGCCACCGTCACAGAGAGCCGGATGAATCACGACACAAGAAAACTCTCTCTGAAAGCCAAATACTCTGCGCCTGGCGACTCTGCCGAAGTGAGCAAGGAGACGAAAGCCGAGTACATGAACAAGCGCTGCATCGACATCAATCTCAGCGTTACTTCAGCCGATATGCCGATGGGCATCTCGAAACTCCTCGAAATCTTCAACAACCAACTCGTTGAGGTGAAGCCCGACGAGCCCGAAGTGCTGCCCGAGCCAACACCAGCAGAGAAGCCAAAGCCCGCAGAGCAACCTACCGAAAAAAAGCCTGCTACTTCCACAACACCTAAGCCCGAAAAGGAAGAGAAGAAGGAGGAGCAGAAGCCTGAAGAGCCGAAGACAGAGGAAGTGAAGCAGCCCGAAATGAAGTACAACATACTCCTGCTGGGCAAGATAACCAACACCCAAAAGTCCGACATACTCAACATCGTCAGCAGGTATTGCCGCTCGAGCTACAAGCTCTCGCCCTCAGCGCTCAACAACATACTGAAGGCTAAGAAGCACACCATCCCGGTTGAGGACACACAGGAAAACGTCAAGACAATTATCGACGCCCTCAAGCAAAAGAAGATTGCAGCAAGCGCCGTCGAAGTATAAAGGTTGCAACCTTCGCATTCATAGTTTTTAAATAATAGTTACAAAAAATGCTGCCCGGCAAGTTTGCCAGGCAGCATTTTTTGTTTCTTTACTTCGCAACCTTCAGCGCACCCTTCTCGCTCTTCACTACATACACGCCCTTCGGCATATTCTTGCCGCAGAACTCGCCGTAAGTCATCATGCCGAGCTGTGTGCCTACCGAAGAGAACACCTTCACCACGTCCTCCGCAGCCATCTGCGTTGCGTCCTCTGTCACATCGCCGATAGTGCTCCAAGCGCTGAGGTCTACAGTCTGCCAGTCGCTCCACTTCGAAAGCACGTTGCCAGCAACAGCACACACTCGCCACTGGTATGTAGCCCCAGCGTTTAAGCCCTCAAACTTATAAGATGTCGACTTGATGTCTGAGAAGCGCTGCGCCGAAGCCTTCATCACAGCCCTCTCAGCCACGCCCATGCTTTGGAAGTCCTCAGCCGAGAAGTCGCCGTCGTAGATGGCGATAGAGAAGACGTAGCCACGCTTCTTCGGCTGCACCTTCACCTTATAGTCGTCCATGTTAGCGTTCGCAAGCACCACGGTGGTCATAGTGCCGTCCACGCCCACCGTCTGCTCCGAGATAACACTGTCGTCCTTGTCGAGCAGCGACACCGTAGCCTCAGCAGCATCGCTGCCATAAGCGCTCGCCGAGAGTCTTACCGTGACGCTCGTAGCCGAGTGGTCGGTGATGAGCGGCGAAGTGAGGTTGCCCTGCTTCTTCGACGAACCGAGCTTTGCGCAGCCCGGACACTCGAACACCTTCTCGCCCGTCCAGCCTACGTTCTGCATCTTGCTGTCAAGCGCACCCGAAATGTCGATTGTGCCGTCGGCTGTGAGGTTAGCGCCCCATGTGCTCAGATCCTCGCTCAGCATAAGCGCCTCGTCAGCAGAACCTTGAGCGCTCTTCTCGCGCAGCTCTATGGTGTAGCTCTCCGCATTCTCCACGGCGTTCCAGCCACCCGTGAACGAAGTCTCCGCCATGTCTACCAGCTTCGGCTGCGGCGCTGAGAGCGAGAGACCGCCCATGAACGTGAAGGAGATCTTGCCGTTCTTCTCCGCAATCTCCGTCACCGGCTTACCCAAGAACTTGCGTCCGTCGCTGTTGGCATTGAAGAGCGTAGCAGCAGGCTTCGATGTGTCAGTCAGCTCCGTAGAACGTGTTGTGCCAGGCCATGTGTCGCCCGTCACGGTCGCCGACGTCAGCTTGTTGTCAGCCGGCACAACCGTGAAGCGCTGGTGGTTGTACGTATTGTTCACTACGTTGCTCTCCCACACCTTCTGGTTATAGTCCATGTGTATCACAAGCATGCCGTGGTTGGGCAGCGCCTTGTCGGTGCCCTGCAGCTGGCGGTTCTCGAAGATGTAATACTCGTTCTTGTTCTTCTCGTTGAACACCACGTACGACTCCTCTGCCTCGTCCAGCGGCTTCATGTCCTTCACGTAGCACGGCTCGCTGAGGATAGTAGGCTCGAGCCATCCGCTCACCCACTTCTCGTACGTGTTGTAGCCCACCGGCGCATAGCCGTCGCCGCCGTACGATCCGTAGTCCATCAGGTCCCAAGCGTCCATGCCGAAGCAGCCACCGTTCTGCGTGTCGTACATATCGGGTATGCCCATACAGTGACTGAACTCGTGGCAGGCGGTGCCGATGCCGCTGATGTATGTGCCCGAAGCGCCGTTCAGCTCCGACGAGCAAGCGTAGGTGTTGATGCGCACGCCGCCCAGACGCAAACTGTAGCCTCCCGACTCCAGGTCCCACTCGTGCGGCCAAATGGTGTTAGCCGGAGCGCCCGAAGCCTCGCCGTAGCCGGCATAGATAACGTAAACCTGGTCGGCAGCGCCGTCACCGTCCCAGTCATACTGCGTCATATCGAGTTTCTCCTGAGCGTAAGCCAGCTCGCAAGCCTCCTTAATCATGCCCGCCGGATCGACATCGTTGCCGTAAGCGTCGTTGGCACCGTAAGAATCCATGTTCTTAGAAACCGTCACCGGTCCCACAACGTCAAACTCAAGGTCGAACTTGCCGTAGCTCTGCTTGTAGAAGTAGTCGTGCACCGATCCGTTGTTGCCGTAGTTCTTGTAGCCCTCCTTGTTGAAGTAGTTCTTCCACTCCTCCAGCGAGTGCTTCGACTGCATCTGCTTGTCCTTAAAGTTCACAAGAATCACCAGGCCCTTGCGCTTGCCCGTTACGCCGATGCCCTCGCCGCCGGTAGCGCCAGCCATAATCTCGCGCATCATCGGCTTGCCCGCAGCGTCCATAGCGTTGCGCTTCGCAAGGCGCGCCATGCGGTGGGCGTTGCGCTGCTTCGCACGCTCCATGCCGAGCGAGCGCACCTTCTGCGCCTCTGCCGAATAGTAGCTGAGGAACGCCTGCTCTGCCGCGCCACGGCTGCCCTCGTTGTGAGCCACCTGCGAAGAGGCTGTCAGCATGCCGCCAGCGTCGAGCGTAGCATAGCAGTAGGCACCGTCAGCACGCTGCACCAGCGGCTGACCGTCTTCGGTACTTGTGTAATGGAAATTCTCGTCGCCGCGCAACATCACAGTGAGCACGGAGCCGTCAGGCTGCTGCACCTGACGCTTCACACGCTTCGCCGGAACGGCAAAAGCAGAGGCTGCAAGCATAAACACTGCAGCGAGTGTTAGAAATCTTTTTGACATTTATTAACCTGAGTTCGGGATAAGAAAGTCTTTGTAAAA
>ULXQ01025584.1_pt1 | contig 28008 bp, 22 predicted proteins | sample 1961481 | NCBI WGS metagenome assembly ULXQ01 (sample SAMEA4835843, study PRJEB28245) | human gut metagenome | biome: gut microbiome; material: fecal sample | place: Denmark | collected 2008 | reverse complement strand
TTAAATGCAACGTTGTGAATTCTTTCTTCACTGTTGAATCCCCGTGCACATAAAGAATTGTTCAAATTTATTGTAATATCAGCCATATCTTCTGTTATTCCTGTTGTTAGCAAGGTTAAAGTTAAGATCAAGGTTTATACGCCCCATCCTTCGCCTCAAAGATCGTGCTTGGCTCATACACCTCCACGGAGTGCCATGCCCCAAGGGGTATCTGTACCCCATATTTCCCTTCACTAGGGCAGAGCCTTACCCGGTACCGCTCAAACACATTCGTTTCCATGCCATCAGCTATCACCGTTCCACAGTCCCCCATAAATGGCCCGCCACAGTCCTCGTTTGGACGCAAGTCATAAAACACCACATCCATGCGCCCTTGCAGACATACCGTAGTCTCAGATGTCTCCAAATGCCTATGAATCGGCACCTTAGTACCCACTTCCAACGCATTCAACATCCGTTGTGAATTATCCTCAGCAGTCGTTCTGAGGTCATAGTTCATACGCTTCCGTTCCGATGCCGTAGCCTGCAGATGCAATGCCGCCAGCAGATTGTCATTGATTTCAATAATTTCCATATAGCAAGAACTTTATTCTTTTAATTCTTTAATCTTTTAATCTCATCAAGATACGCTTGATGTAGATGGTAGTATTTCTTCATAAATGCCACATACGCCACAGTCAACACTACAAGCGCACCGATGAGATAAATCCAATGCGCCAATACAGTGTTGGGCACGAGGAAGACAAAGCCCAGGGAAATCGCTAACTGCAATCCCATATACAGCAGGCTCACCTTCACATGCCCAATCTTCAACTCATTCGCCATCAGCTGATACGCATGTTTGCGATGTGCCTCACCCAGGTTCTCATGCAGCATGATGCGATGGCAGATAGTCAGACAACCATCTACTCCATACACCAACAGGAAGATGAGATAGGTCACATCACCTGCCTTCATTATCAGTTGCCCAATCAGGAAAAGCAAGATAAAGGCAATGCCAATCGATCCCACATCACCCGCAAAGCATTTTGCCTTGCCCTTCGGATGGAAATTAAACAGGCAGAACACCACATCCGCAAAGATGACCGTCATGATGAGCGAAGTAGGCACGAAAGCCACCTGAGCATTCAGGTCGCATCCAGCCGCACCATTGTTGATCAGCAGCAGAGGCAAAAGTACCGAGAGCGCATATCCGCCCGTAATGCCGTTGATGCCGTCCATGAAGTTAATGACGTTCGAAGCACCCACACACACGATGAGCGCAATAATCACCACCCACCACATCTCCCAATGCAGCATGTCCAACTGATAGAACATCAGTCCCATCGCCACAAACTGAGCCACAAGCCGCGCCGAGTCGGGCAACGACCGGATGTCATCCACAAAGCTCACGCCCGCAATCAAAGTCACGGCAGCCAAGAACCACGGATAGTTAAACCCAAAAAACGCCGACCATATCCACAGCCCCAGCATGAAGATAATACCGCCACCACGCAGCACTATTGTGCTGTGCGAAGACCGCTCATTCGGCTTGTCGATGATGTTACACTTGTCCGCAATGCGGAAATACAGAAGCTCAAAGGCTAATAACAATATAAACTCAATACTGTAAATCATATAGTTGTAATTTCTTGATTAACTTTATTCTACATCCTCCAAACTTTTTTCAAGCTGTCAAATGCCTCATTTGAATGAAGGTGAAACGAGGCTGGCTTGACAGGCATATTCTTAATGTTATAGGTCATTGTCGAGATGATATGATTTTGTGGGGTGTCACTGTACAACACCCCGTCCTTGTAGAAATGATGACCTGCATGTGGGAACAAAGATGGGTTAAGAGGAATATCAGCAAATGGATTGTGAAAAATCTGAATTCCGTCAGCCCATGTCTCGTTGCATGTCTCATCAATCACATGTCCGACAACATCGGGCATGATAGCGTCTGGTGCAGAGTTGTAGCACATCTTCACCTCAAACAGCGTGTAATTCTTATCCCCATATCCAGCCTGTACACCCATTCTGTTGAATTTTGGCAGAGTGCCGCACGGAGAGAACATTACTGCACTTACATGCCTAAATTGCTCATCCAAGAAAAGAGGATGGATGTCCACAGCCTTCTTCTTGAAGACGATGCCCGACTCATTTACCAGATCAATGCTCCCGTCTTCATTCTGGAAGGCTTTTTGGTCAATGCCATACAAGATGCTGACGATGCCGGGAAAAGACCACGTCATTGATATGTCAGCATGAAAGTCGGCTATGGCATATACCAATGGCTTACCCTTTACATGTTTCAGCTCCCAATATGGCTGGGTATTATAGGTATGCTGAAGTTTCGAGTAAAGCGGAGAACCATACAACAATGGTATTTCATCTTCCAACTTCCTCTTTATCTCGTCAACCGAAATCGTCTTAAAGGGTTCATCTGTTTTTTGCTTCCTATTAATGTGTACAGCCTCTATTGCTACACCTTGTCCCCATTTCTCAACCATGAAGTCGGGAGCCTCATGATCGTAGTTGAAGTTAAATTCCTCTTCTCTCAAATAGCACCACAGGTACAGCTCCCATATCCTTGCGTCAAAACCATTTTTTGATTGCAGTTGGTCAACAAAGTTCCCATCCCTATCCTCAAAATGATACGTCAATTCTTCTATCACCTTCTTTGCGGCACAGAAAAATCCATCTTCTTTCAACATTTTAAAGGCTGGATGCCATTGCTCCTGTTTTGCCACAGGAGTGAAGAAATCGTTTGGAGACTCTTTTCTTTGCAACGCAGCATCATCCCGCACATACGATTCCATCTTCACTTTCAACACTTGTCTTGCTTCCGTAATGGTGTCACAGTCAATGGCCATTTCCACGAGGCAATACTTCCGTCTCGAATCTCTGTCCAACAGACAAGCATGAAAAGTACCGTCAATCCTGTCTCTTGCCACAAACCCTAACAAATCTTCATCGTCTGAAGTATAGTATTCCAACTCCTCTGTAGTTGTCTTCGCAAACGGATTACGTGTAAAAAGCAGCAATATGTTTGCCCTGTTTCGGTTAAGTGTTTTCATAGAGACAATGATGTCAATATAAATCCATCCCCTCGTTTTTTGCCATCTCCTTGAATTCTGCAAGTGTCTTTGGAACTTGAAATCTGTCCTCAATCTCAGGGTAAAGGTCAAACATAAAGAATGTACTTACATATAATTGATAATGTTTTTCGTCTTCTTCCTTCACGAGTTTCCTTACCGTTTCAACAAAAACTCTCCATTCCTGCCCGTCACTAATGTTTAAATTCCCCATATTCGCTATTGTCTTGGCTCTTTCCTCAATCTTGTCATCTTTACTCTGAGATTCCAAGTAGCCACACATAGCATTCATGAAGATTTCTTCAGGTTTTGACAACTTGTACAGCTCAGGATGAATCCCATTAGCCTGCAATTCTGCTTTTGCCTCATCAATGTTTAGTTTTGTGAAAAAAGACTTATAGAAAAGCGTGTAATTTGCCAACGTTTCATCGTTTAGCAACGAATCCTCTGATGCCAATAGACCACAAAAAGGCATGTGTTTGGAAACACTCAATGAACGAATGACATTCAATCCTTTACACACAGCCATGGAAAGGAAAATATTATTTCTTGACAACTCATTAGCCTTGCGGACCTTATCAAACAGTTCCCTCAAAGGAATAAGTCCCCTATAGCCTTTCTTTATGCCAACATAATTCTCATTTCCATGCATTACCAAATGTATAATGGGTATGTTTGTGCAGTCTCTTATTGAGGTATAGATACCATTCCATGTTGCCTCCCATTCTTCTTTAGTTTCAACATTGAACAGTACTGCTTGAATGGGAGTTTGGTTGACTTTTGCCCAATCGTTTATAATATTTTCCAATTCGTTTCCTGTTTTTCGGTCACTATCCACCAAAGACTGGATAATAAACAGCTTGTTAAAAAAGAATTTACTCATAATCGTATTACAGTTTGTTTTTATACAAAAGTTTGTTTCATCATCTCGCAATTTCAGAAAAGGTGAAGCGTCTTTCTTCGTCACAGCTCCACATCCTTCTCCAGCAAATAGGCGAAGAAAGAATGGCTGAGTTCCTTTATCATGCCGACATCATTGAAGTGTCGGAATTTCCACCCGGAACATAACACATCCATAGCTTTGCGGATTCGTTGCCGTGTTTTGTTAGTGGGTAGTGATACCTCTTTGAATGTATCTTCCAAAACTCGCTTGTCCAAGGTTGACAATTGACTGTATGGAACGGCTCCAAGCAGATAGTCTGCGAAATGATTCATAGTTTCAGCAAAGGTATTCAAGCTAAAGCGAGTACATAATCTATCAATTTCTCTCCAATCCAGCTCCTCTTTATAGCGTTTGCGGAACATCGCCCAGTCACATATATGCTTCAATGTCATCTTTTCATACAAGAAATGAGCACAGGCATGTTCAAGCAGAAACAAAGCTTGAAACGGCAGTGGAGGCAATGCCAATTTACTGTCATTCAAAAATATCGCTTTATCTTTATTGAGCAACTCCTGCAGAAATGCTTCCAATTCCTTTGTGCGCTTCCCTCTTTTTACGGAACAGCAGAAACGATGGTTCTCTACATGTAACCCCTCATAATAAAACTCCGAGTGCTTATAGTAATCTCTATTTACAGGAATACCATTTGACTCCATCAGAGAATTTCCCAAATCGTAAGCATTATATTCCTGCCTTGTATTTTTTGTAGCAAGAAAACAATCCAAATCACAAGAAAACCTATGGGAAGGTATTGGGTAACAACAAGCAATGGAAAACCCTTTCAATACAAAAGTTCTGATATTGTTAAGTTCATACAGTTCCGCCAACCTCACAGCTGCTGCATATTGTATTTTATATTGCCTCTCTAAAGACAAGGTTTGTCCAAGCCATTCCAACAGATTATGCTTGGTAATCCCATCTTCCGCTATCGTATCATGAATGGCCTGATAACCGTCAAAAGCAATGGCATTCACCTCCTGCCTGTTCGCTAATTCCATGACAGTTTTCCAGTTGACAGCACATTGTATTTGCCCCATCTTTTTCCCTGCCAATGCTACGGACAGCAGTTTTATGAGAACTTTTTGTTCTTTTGTCATCAAACCACTTTTTTCAGTTTCTTCAAAATATTCTTTGGGAGGAAAATAAAGGTGCAAACCATCCAAGCCTTCAGCAGATTCATTCCCAACACCTGCTGATACATCGCTACAACGGCCTTCATCTGCTTCCATTTGTTAGAGGTCTCAGAACCAGGTATGTGGCGGTATTTCCATAGCGCCTTGGGATAGGTGACCAAATAATCCGTTTCACGGAGATATATCATCCATAGACCCCAGTCTTCAGCCCTACGCAAAGCTGGCATGTACTTCTTGCCCAATACTTTTGTATCTATCATCACACCGGGAGTACCTATATTGCAACCAGAAATCATGCCCTTGAATGTCTGCTTCTCATCCTGCTTCATGGTGTAATAAGGCTCTAACCTCTCGTTGGCATCCTCATACCAAGTGCAGGTGAACGGATAGTTATTCTCCTCCATAAACTTGATCTGTTCCTCCAATTTGGTAGGATACCACCAGTCATCCGAATCAATGAATGCAAGATAGCGTCCTTGGGCTTCATTGATGCCGATGTTACGGGCCAAGCCTGCTCCACCATTCTTTTCCGCTCTAAGCACTTTGATTCGCTTGTCCATCCCCTTTACCTTCCGCAGTACTTCTGCTGTTTCAGGTGCTGGCGAACAATCATCTATTATGATTAACTCCCAATCCTTGAACGTCTGATTGATAACGCACTCAACCGTCTCAAAGATATATTCAGCCGCATTGTAGTACGGCATAATAATTGATACGTTTGGCATAGTATATTTATATTGCTTTTAGTGCTTCATCGAGAGTCATTTTATTCTCCTTTCTTTGAAGCAATCTGTTTTTGAAGTTTTGTTTGTATGATGTGACATCAACGAACTGTTTGCCAGAGCCAGATAATTTGTCTAACTCCTTGCAAACAACCTCATAGTTTCCATCTGACGAGGCTGCAATTTCGCCCATGGAATTGAGTATTGACATGGCAGATGGCACATCAAACTCATTGTTTCTTGCATAAGGATAAATCGCAGACAAAAGCGGCAATGCTTCAATACTGGAGTATGCGAACTGCAAGAAATTGCCATTCTTCATCACCTCTTCCGCATGCTCTGCCACATATTTCAGGGCATAAATGCTTCCAAGGCTCACCAATATCTTTATACTTTGCTTCTTGTAGAAAACGCTCATATCAGGCATACGTTTTTCCAACAAGTCACATACCTGTTTTTGATAGCCTTCCGTTCTGCTCAACTTGTCACAACAAGTCAACAAGTCGCTATCATTCATGGTCATAAGCTGGTCGCTCAGTTCTGATGTTGCAATATCATATTCAAGCAGAAGGTCTAATATCTTCTCTCGGAGGTCTGAACTATTCGTATTTGAGAACTTTTCAAGCAATAATCCCTTGGATGATTTCTTGTCCTTGGCTATAAGATAGTGCAGCCATTGATTTACATAAAGTGTCACATATCCATCGTATGTTCTTACAGCTTCCCTTACATTGGTTGTCAGTTTATCCACGCCCATCTGTTCCTCCATCAATATAAGGAGGGAACGTTTGTCATCATCCCACGAAAGCATATCCATTTCTCCAGATATGCACTCATGCGAAAACTTAAGCAGTTTAATCAGTTCGTCATCTGTCAAAGTCACCTTCCCGCTAATCAAAAACTGAATGGCAGCTTGGCGGATTCTATCATCCGAATATCGCTGCCCCTTCAAGATGTTTTCCAGAACAGTCTTGGCTGTCACGCATAGACCCGCTTCTATTTCCGGTTTTATATCACGTTTTTCTCTATGACCGAAAAGAATCTCTGCACATTGAATCAAACGGAAGTAATCATACCCCTCCTTATCTTCAATATGCTTACGTGCACGTTCTTCATCTATTTCCCGCAGACCGAATATCTCAGCAAAGTAACGGTTCATATAGATATTGAAATGACCATCCTTGGATAATCCAAAAGCAGTCCAATCCTTCCCTCCGTTTCCTATATAGTTCGTCACCAGTTCATGGGCTTTTGTTCGGAATGTCTCATAGTTGCAGAAATCATCAAATTCCTTCTGCCTCTGCTCTTTTTGTCTTTGCTCCTCTTCTGGTGTAATCAGACCTTGGTTATATAAGTGCGAATAAATATCATTCAACGGTTCTGTCCATTCTCCATAATAGCTGATAGCTGATTTGTATAAATCCAATTCGTCACGAACTTGCTGATCGACAAAAAACATCTGCTTCTCAAATCGTTCCCTAAAAGATTCAACCAATATGTCATACACCTCTGTCTTATTATCTGAAATATTATCCTTCTTCAAGTTTTCAAGCAGCGTTTTTACCATCTCTAAATATTCGTCCTGTTTATGAATGGTAGAAACAACCTCCTGTGAACAGATATAACGCAAGACTTTCATGATTATGCCCACGCTTCTGGCCCCCATCAACGCCTTATAATGTACCGTCTGCTGTAAGTAGTTATGAGTATCTCTGGTATGCAATGCCGCACCACAACTGAGCACGTAATCAATATATTCATCGGTCATTCCAGAGCGGGCTATAAGAGACAACATCCTATCCTTCACATAAACCTCTTCATGATTTTTAAACATTTCCATCACTCTCCTTACAAAATCGGGATTAGTATAGAAATGCTCATGTAGTAGGAAAAAACTGCAGCCGCAATCATTCTCCTCGTGGCCAAACTTATCCAACTTTGCAAAGAGTTCAGCGCAGTAACAATCATACAAGCCTTTGTCCCTCTGCTTTAAGCCATCCCAATCCACATACATCATCATTGTCATCATATTGTAGAGATGATGGCTCGCTGCTGTTTCCTTTTCTATCTGCTCGATGATATATTTCTCTGTCTTCTCACATTCTGCAAAATGGTACAACCTGCTGTAAAAACTATTGTTGAACATGGAGATAAACTGTCTGCGATCCCGCATATCTTCCATAATGGAACGGAAAACGCACAATCGGGTATCATCATCCAATGCACGAGAATCACATGCCACCAGCAATGTCCTGTCATTGGGCAATATCCAATCGATGACATCTTGTGACAATCGACCTTCTTCACTACACACCAACTGAAGCCATAGCATCAAGACATTTCTCCATACTGGATTGATTTCTTCTCTATTATGGAAGCAGACTCTCTCCTTTACTTCTGCTAACGATTTAGTGCGCAGACTGCGTGCAATCAGGTACTCCTTTATACTATTGTACTTGAATCCATATTCTGCGCCATCCGTAATCAGGTCGTTCTTGATGAGCCGCTTAGCACCATCTTCTCCAACAATCTTCACCAACACCTCTTTCGCAAGTTGCATCTTGCCAGTCAGCTGCAACACAAGAGCCATTCGCATCAGACTCTCCATCAAAGCAGCCTCTTCAAAGACATCATCGGGATATTTTTCCCTCTGCTGTTGATAACTCAGGCTTATCCAATCCTTATAGAGCATCGCATTATTCGATGGCAGGCTAATGCCTTTATTGTGACGCTCTATTACGAACCTGAGAAAGAAGGGCAATCGAACCTCATCCGTCAAATGGTTCTCCCTGATCTGTTCGAAAAGAGGAGTGGGGTTCTTTGCCTCACGTACGATGATAGCATTTACCTGTTTGTCAGTCAAGTCGTGAAGGTATAGGCGTGTGAACCCTTTCATCTGTTCATCTCCTATATATTTGTCTCTGCAACTCACCACGATAACCGTATCTTCGTGATTCCTTGCATAGTCGGTAATACCTTCTGCCAACTGTTCATAGTCCCCATTGGCTGTTTCATCCAAAGCGTCAATCAAGATGGCTATCAGTCTTCCATTCTCTTCATCGTCTTCAGGCAATTTAATTGTCGCAATGCTTTTATAATCCTTCGTTTTTAGCAACTTCACCTCATAGCCCTCTTCTCCAAGCACATGTGCGAGATGTTTCATTTCGTATGACTTGCCGCTGTGAGCCGAACCACAAAGCAAATAGTGGTAGCTATTGCAGCCTGCAACATTTCCTTTTACAAACTCAATCAACGGTGCTCCTTCTGCTATCTCATTTTCCCATCCCCAGAAACTCTGGGCTGTTCGGTTTACGCTACAATGCCTCTCAATGTAGTTCTCTGCATCATCGGGTATGCTATGCTCTGGTTTAATCTCTCGATTCAACTTGAACCAATCCTCACCTTGGGCAGCAAGTGCGTTTGCAATATGGATGGCGGAGGTGGAAAACACATCCTGGAACTTACCTGTGTTGCCATTCACTTCCTTTAGAATGGCAACACAATGCATCTTGCCCTCCAAGAATGCTACGACTCCAGATCCAGAGCAACCTTCAACCTGTTTTGCAAAGTTTTTTAGGCTGGGATCCAAGAATTCTGGCACGTTCCAATGATTCGGACACTTATACTCAATCTCAAAAGGCCGCCCATTTCTATCAAACTCTGGATAACCAAAGAAAACAAATTGAGGGTTCTTGTATATTACATCCTCTGCTCCCAGCTTTAAATTGTTATATCGGATACCATTTTTTGGTGATTCCACCTCCAATATAGCCCAATCTTCTTTTTCGTTTTTGGATACTATTTCTGTTACCGCTATCTTATGAAAATTGCCTTTCTGGTCCTTCCACTGCACCAAGATAGCTTCTTTGGCATTATCCTTAATGCAATGGCAAGCCGTCAGCACATAATGCTTCCTTCGGCTTGCCACCAGAATGCCCGAACCTCTATCATTCCCGTCAGCCACAGGTTCGGCATCAGGGTTTATTATTGAGGTTCGTACCGCCTTGCGTACCAGGTTGTCCCTCTCCTCGTTCGGAAAGATTAGATTTTGGTCGTATCCCACTTGGGTTCAAATTTTAAGTCAGTATTCTCTAATTCTGCTTGATGAAACAAGAACGTATTTCTTGCTTCAAAATCTGCATTATTATAATTGAAATAGAGGTTAATCTTATTTTCCTTGTTCCTGCCATCATGCAACAGTATCTTGGCAATAGTCATTCTGTCCGGATGATTGTATTTCGTGTCCTTTCCTTCTGCCACTTCTTCGCCACCGCATGTCGAGATAAGGTAGTTGTCGCAATCAATGATGTCCAGCAACTCGCTTGTCAGATTATAACGGCTCCCATGGTGCGGCACTTTCACGTAATCTACCTTCAGTTTATGATCCTTGCTGTATTTCTCACCTTTGCGCAATTCCGTTAGATACTTATATACATCGCCCGACTGCACATCACCCAACATCAGAATCTTGCAATCTGGCGTTTCCATGAGGAAGGATATCGATGCATTGTTTACCACCTGCTTGCTGCTCGGAGTTTTCCTTTTGGCCAATTTCTCAAGAGGAGTCTCAAAATCTTTAACCACACGTGCTGCCGAGATTTTCCTTTTCTCCATATCCTTGTCATAAGCCTCCTCATTGAGTTTACGAGATTCAAGCGTAGGAGTAATGACCTCTAACTTTACAAGCCCGTTGGGCGAAGTATAGGTCATGCCTTGTAGCACTTCATCTCGCCAATCGACTTCTGTGTCCTCAGCTTCCAACTGCTCAAAGAAAGTTTTGAGAGTAGCCATCTCCGATGCAGAGGCCTTGTTATCAACACGAACACGGATATGCGGACAGTTAATCCAATATTTGTTTATCGACTTTGCCTTCTCCTTGTTGGTCGTAAGGTATTCCAGAATGCCACCGATATGATCACTATCATAATGCGTCAGCACCATCATATCAATTTTCTCTAAAGCCTCTAACTCAGGAACTACCGACCGCATGGACTTTCTCGGTCCACCATCAACCACCATAGTGAAGGACTCTTCACCCTCTTTTACGTCTATTATGAAAGCATCACCTATGTCCGCTTTCAGCATTTTAATTGTTGTTGGCATAATCTTATTATGTTTTGTAATTACTACAAATAGGGTATATAATACGGCATAGAAAGACTGATGACCAGCTATTTTCTACTCTAGATTGAATGTTTTATCATTTAGTCAGTAAAAAATATAAGCAATATTTTTCACGCTTGACATAAACTATACAATTATTGGTGGGTATCAAACTAAGAAATCTCGGCAACCGATTGATCCATTATAAGGGTTTTATTAACCTATTTAAAAGTTTAACACGGGATGCTATACCTAATAATATAAATATTGTCAATGAATAGAGTAGACAGTATAAAAAATTAGGAACTATACCTAATTCTGCCCATAAGTTAGGCATCACACCAAGAATGAAGAAAACATGATAACAATATACAAAAAGAGTATTTTTCCCAATTAAAGCTAAGTTCTTCTTATTTGGGATAACCCAAAAGAAACAAATAGACATAATCAACCCAAGAACAAGTACAGATGCTCGAGTAAATAATTGAAGGATGCTTTTGTATGGAACATTACACATACCGCTACATATTGTTCTATCAGGTATCAAAAAGCACACAAACAGCAATATCAGTAAACCTATTGCATAAGTCGCATACTTATGCCTATACCTTGCAATGATATTATGTTCCCTAAATAGACAACCAATTGAGAAGAAAGGAAAAAATGAACATATTCGTTGAAACCCCAGGTACGAAATAGGGATAAAACCAGATACTAAGCACATAATTATTCCTATAATAACTGTCAACCAGAGATTATCTGTTATTTTTCTTAAGAGAAAAGAAAATACTCGCCAACATGAAAGTGCAATAAGATACCACATAGCATATTGTGGCACCAATAAAGCATTCTTTATATCATAAGGTCCATATATTACAGTAAGCACTATTTGCATAATAATATATGTTGTCAATAACTCATATACACCATTAACCAGTTTAGTTTTTGGCACGTCTGGATTAAAAAAATAACCTGAGATTATTGCGAAGGCTGGCATATGAAAGAACCAAATCCAGCTGATTGCGGCTTTTATAACTCTGTCGGAATAATACGAATCGGTTGTTAAAAGGACATGTCCCAAAACAACAAGAAATATTAGACAACACTTGATGCTATCGAGTAGTTCGTTTCTACCCCCCCCGTTGGTGTTAAATTATTTTTTTTCATTTTTATATGTTTATTAGAAAATCACTGGCTCGTTTCCGTTCTGCTAAAAGGATTGTCTCAGAATAATTGAAATCTATTTTATCCATAGCAGATACAGCGTTATTTGGTTCATATCTATCCTTCATATTCATCTTTTTCAGTAGAGACTCTACTCGACTATTCTGAGAATGTGCGCTACCATAGTTGCGCTCAAAAACAAAAAATGGAGTATGGAAATTGATGGAAAAGGCCGTTCCATGAAACGAATCGGTCAAAACACACTTGGCATTGTCTATCAAGTCAAGGAACTCGATAGGTCCTGTTGGAACCATCTTGTCGCAATAATCCATCTCATCAAACTGATATGGAATTGCAACAACTTCATATCCGAGTTTTTCCTTCATGTCTTTTATTGCTGCACGTGCTTTTTCCGATGGCTTGTCCAAGAAGTAAGCAAGAATATAATTACTCTCTCTCTTTGTAATGTTAAGCGTCTTCCTCCATGTTTCGCCATCTAGCATTAACGTTGGGTCAACAAGGTGTACAGCCTCCCTACCTGTTAATTCCTTAATGAGTCGAACACCACTATCTTCACGAATTGAAATATGAGCAAACTCAGAAATCCATTTGCCCATAAGCTCCCTATTGTAATCAGCAATGAAGTCTCGTCCAAAACTCGGAGCAAAAGACACTCTTTTATCTGCTGGAGCAAAACGAAGGTAATACAAAGGGTCAATATACATCGTTGACGAGTTCCATATTTGATCACTGCCCGCAAAACAAGCTTTGCACTCCTTTGCCAACCTTTGCAACTCAATCCATGAAAGATAAGACGGTTGAAGAATCTCATCTGTGAACTTAGTAAAACGTGCAGTAGAATCTCCGATCATAGTCTTACTATACGAGTTTTGATAGGTATTCAACGATTTAGAGCCACTTGTGCCCTTGACCGTTAGCGAACGCCAGAGTATTGTCGCCAACTTCTTTAAGCGAATATCGCGACCTTTTACAAGACTTTTCATCGCAACAAGTTGACAATCGTAGCCCAACTCGTTCAATATGGTCTTTCCAGCGAAGGCTTGAAGGCTAGAACCATAGTTATAGCCAGAAAAGACGGTTGTTAGTAATACTTTGTCTTTCATCAGCTCACACTATTTTGTGCAATTCGCTTGCGTCGTCTCATATCCAACTTACATATTACATTCGGCAACATCAATCCTCCCAGCAACATCGCTTTGCGGTAAAAAGAAACTTTTCCCGACACAAGCAAGGTCGGCAAATGTTTTTTTATGACCGCTCTCCAGTGCTTGCAGTCTTCCACATGTTCCTGTTGCAGATTATGTGCATAAGTCTGGCTCAAAGCACCCAGACAGAACACGCTTTTGTGCAGACCCATCATCAACATGATTTCATCATTCTTTATGATGAGTTCAGATTCTATTTTCTCAAGTGCTTTCTCGCCATTGCGGTATTTTGATATATTGTATTTCGTAGTGGCCGAAGCCTCATTGTTACGACGGTAATAATAAACCATCCGTTCGCCCGTAGTTACACAATTGGCAAGTTGTGCTGCCTTTAGTATAAAATTCAATCCTTCGCCATAGAATAGCTTGGTAGAGAAACGCAGCTGATGCTCGTCAAGAAAACTTTTTCGATACATTTTGTTATGGCTTCCCACTATGACCCGCAGTGAGATTAGCAAGGCAGCCGCTTTAGCTGGCGTAATCGTTTCTATTCGATCTTTTGCAACTTGAGGCTGACCTGCTCGCGTAAACCAATTTTTGGTCAAGACAAAGTCGGCGTCATCCTTTTTAGCCAACATCTGCATGTAGTCCATATAGTCTGGAGCCAAAAAGTCATCACCGTCCACGAATACCACGTATTCACCAGTTGCTACATCAAGCCCACTATTGCGTGCTGCACTGACTCCAGCATTTTGTTTATGAATAACTTTTATCCTGCTGTCCTCCGCAGCAAGTCTATCCAATATCTGTGGTGTATTATCTGAGCTGCCATCATCGATGGGAATAATCTCCAAATCTTTGAAAGTTTGATTCATCAATGACCGAATGCACTGCTCGACATATCGTTCCACATTATAACAGGGAACTATGATAGAAATTAATCCTCTATTATTCATGAAATCATAATTTTAAGAGACCCTAAAATTCTAGTAATAAAAAAAATCAAATTATAATGCTTTATATTCTTGACATAGTATCTACATAGTGTAAGTATCATATTAAAACTCAATGAAATTTTCTCACTTCGGCTTTTTTGTATAAAATGTGCTGATGTCGGCCTACATCTACGATAGTATATAGCCGTTCCTTTTGAAGGTCTTGAATACGTTATTTTGTCTGAGATCAAAAAAAAGAATAGTGTATCTTCTCCATTCTTAAAATTGACATCAAACCTTCTTGTCCCAATAATATCACGACTTACAAGTTTGCGAACAGGTGCACTATAAAATCTCCTCACACTTAAGATTCCATAGCGTTTTCTACAGCTCTTACTTATGAAGTCACGATGCAAAGTATTATTCTTTTCTACCTCTTTTGTAGCATCATCAAACGATACAGTGTCACTAAACGATACTACACTTCTTGTCGCACTCTTGTATAACTCAGACAAATAATCACTAGAAATGTAATCATCATCATCCACAAAACACAAATACCCCCCCGTGCAGCATTTAGACCTATATTTCGCGCATTGGATACTCCTCTCTCATCGGTCTGAAAATATTGTATCTGTAGATCTGAATGAGCCTTTATCCAATCCTTTATTTGCTCATTATAAGGATCACAACAACCATTCAGTACTAGTACCAATTCAAATTCTGTTTTTGGAAATGTCTGGTTATGTATAGAATCTAAACACTCCCACAAATAGGCTTGCGGCTTGTAGGTCGGAACAATTACTGATATTTTCATTACCTCGCAATATTAAATTAATTTCTTAACACTTTCATTTATCAATATAGATTGGAACCTCTTAGCGTTCCGCTCATAATTGTGATTCATCTCTGCAATTTCCTTAGCACGATGAAGTATTTCTATCCGTTCCTTTTCATTGTTGAAGATGCGTAATAAGACATCATGCAAATCATCCTTAGTTTCCGCAAACCAAGCGCACTGATTATCTATTATATATTTAGAACAAGCTAAATCTTTTGGAGCATAAAGAACAAAGCATTTTCCAGACATTATCGAATCTGCTATTTTCCCTGAGAAAGCGTATCGAAGTTGGTCATTGCAGCCAGTTGTAGGTTCTACGTGAAACAGGAGATCACTTTCACTCATAACTTTTTGAACCGTTTCATATGAAACTACACCATGATACTCCACTCCTACCGCTTGTTTCAGTTGACGAACGATGGTTTCTTCGCCTGGACCATACACGTCTATATGACAACAAGGATCAATACTATGTATCACCTCACCTACATCTCTAAGAGCACTATCCCGACCATGTCCCAAACCTCCAAGATAACTTATACGAATTGAGCGACCTTTGAACAAAGGTGTAGTAAACCGTTTTAAACAGCTACTGTTATAAATTACTGTCGAAGGCTTTTTGAATGCATCATCATAGTCTTCCTTCAATTCTTCGTTCAAATAGACTGAACTACTTGCATATTTCATCAATTTTCTAACCTTCTGATCATAATAACGCTTATAGAAAGGGAACAAAACCCAATCTACCACTGAAGGGTGATACCAAAACTTATCGAAGAAATAATATCCTTCTGTATTGTACACAACCAAAGGAATATTTCGGGATTGGGCTATATAAAGAGCAATGTCAATCATGAACGAACTATCGCCAAATTGTAAAACAACCATATTCGGGTAGAATTCATCAATCCATTGTTCAAATGCTTTACTACGCCAACGATCCCACGCCCATGCTATCTCACGAATTATGAATTTAGGGAGTGTTTTCTTGCCTATTTGCCTACGTTTTGTATCAATCATAGGAGAAAATATATCTTTCTCTTTATATCTTTTCAAGATTCTCCCCTCGGCCTTGCGTCTTTGCAAGAATGCATGCAGGATACTATTATCTTCAATGCAATAATAATTGTCACAAAGATCCCAGAGCGGTTCTTTGGCTATCACACACATCTGAGCCAAGTTTTCCTTTGGCCATCCCTGAAACAGATTGCCCAATGTCCGTCCATTCGAATTGCTCAACGAAAAACAATTATTGGCAATCACCAAAATTTTTCTGTCTTTTTTCATTCTTTCCTCACAATCGTTTGATAAACATCTTGGTACCTCCTGGTCATAACCTCTCTCGCATAGCTCTGTACCGCCTTTTGCGCGATCCGTTGTGGATCCACAGACGTGTGCAAGCAGTTCTCCATGGCCACAGACAAAGCGGTCACATCTCCATACGCCACAAACTTACAGTATTCCTCAAGGGCGATGCTCTCCGGCCCACCAGCCTTGAAACCGATCACTGGAGTGCCACAGCAGAGGCTCTCAGCGGTCACCATCGAGAAGGTCTCCCGTTGGCTGGTCAACAAGGTGGCATCAGCCAGCGCATAAAGTCGCGCCAATGAACGTTGATCCTTGACCATGCCCAGCAGCCGGACATTTCCGGGTACCGTGAGATCCGAGGCATGGGGCCCCGCCACCAAAAACAGCACATCCGGCATACGCTTCGCCAACTCACAGACATAGTATCCACCTTTCAAGTGTCCCTTGGCCGTCGTGAAGGAGGGAGTAGCGTGAAAAACCACTGGTTTGTCTTGGGGAATCGCAAAATCGGCACGTCCTTGCCCTTTCGGATAAGGATGGAAAACGCCCGTGTCAAGCCCATTCAAAACCACGGTATGCCTTGCCTGGGAAAGGATGGGAGATTGCTTGGCACGCTCCATCAGCCAAGGAGAAACAGAGGTGACTATCAAGTCAACGCCAAAGCCCTCAAAGGCCTCCTTCATGCGTAACCATGAGCGATGCGTCCCATCAATCAACCAAGATTTCGTCTCCTGTCGAAGCCGGGGACAATGGCCACATCCCGTCTTCCAGCGCTCACATTCCACCGCATAGCCACAATTAGCTGTATGCATAAATTCCGCATGGAGGCTCAGCACGGTCTTGATCCGTTTCTTCTTTAAGTAACGCACGAGTCGATAGATATTTACGAAATAGCCATTGATGCAATGCAGATGTACCACGTCCGGTCGCTCTCGCTCAATGATCCGAATCAGCTTGCCGGTCGAGAGAAACAACCCACCATACATTACACCCGTCAGTCGAGACCATAGGTTATTGAGTTTGGAATACCATTCTGGGCAGACCTTATACACATGAGGTTCCTTGATGCGTTCGCCCCGTCCATAGCACACCACCGAATCCACTCCTTGTCGAAGCAATTCCGTGTGCACATCATACACAATCTTGCCCGTGCTCCCTTTACGATAGACACAGTTTACTTGAAGTATTTTCATTATTCCCAGAAAAATTTATAAGGTATAACATCGAGGTAACCACCTCCGTTAACATAGAAAAAGAATATTGCCAATATCACAGCAAGGAGTCCTCGAATGAGTCCTTTACTTTTCAAATTACTTGTTTCTATTGCATATGGGATTGCCAATGAAAAGAATACAAAATAATAATAGCCGATACGTGTGGCATATGTTGTGATAATGCCAAGAGTTTGGAACGCAACTGTCATCAAAACAAAGGACCTGAGTTTTGCGAGCTCCTCGTTTTGAGATATATAGGTAGCAATAAAGATGATAATAAATATAATTAGCAGGTTATAACTAGGAACCACACTATCTCCTAGAGCTCCGAGATATTGTTCACCTCCAAATATAAAGGAAACCATCGTGGTAGCAATGCTCTTTATCGTAAACATAAGGAAAACAATCGCTATGATATATACAAAAAGCATTTTGGGAGACATATTCAGTTTGTGGTAAATCCAATATGCCGGTAAAAACACTATCGCTGACGTATGAAATGTCGATGCTAACAGAACCAAGGCTATAAATGCAGGTATCTTTTTCTGGACTATAAAATTGTAAGCCAAAGTGCAAATACCAATTGCAATAGCTTGTCTAATACCGCTGAAGCCAAAATGATATATCTGAAATGATGAAAACACCCAAAAGGAGAAAATGATATTAGGAGAATATTTATAGATAACCCAAGCAATAGGTGCTATGGAAATAAAACTGCACGCAAGTATAAATAATTGGGGATCAGTTGAGATAAAGAACTTAAATAACTTATTGAACACAATATACCCTATCTCAAAATTGGCAAAAGAATCATTAAAATCAAATAATGAATCCCAAGAAACAGATATACTCTCAAAATAAGGTATATAAGACGTAGCAGAGTCAATACCAACTGAACTATGACGGAGACCCTGAATTAACCACAACAGCAGAAAACACAAAATAGTTTGTATTATCCTTTTGTCATTTACTATGCTTTTTGTTATGAGATAAATAACAACGAATGCTATATAAATAAATATGAAAACTCCCATTGTAATTATTTTAGAGTGTTTAACACATAAATAAAAACTGATAACTCAAATAGTGTCATGCTAATTGTTTACCCATTTAACAATTATTCCTTCATTTAATAGTTTGAATCCACGACGAAGAGGTTTGATCAAAAACATCAAGATATAATTCCCGAAAATCTGCGTTATTAGAGATGCAATAGCTGCTCCAACAATACCACACAAAGGAATTAAACAGAAGTTTAGCGCCACGTTAAGAACAGTTCCTACAAGAGTAATAATTTGCACCCAAAATGTCTTATTCTCTGCAACCATATACATATTGTTGATTGCGCCAAAATAGGAGAATGAAGTATACCAAACAATTATTGATAAAGAACTGACTGCTGCAAGATACTGTTCTCCATAGAGTAGTCGGATAAGAGGCTCGGAAAAAATCGTTATAAACACACAGTATAAAACACAAATCCAGAAGACTATCCCATATAGTTGTCGCAAACGATGTTTATATTTTGCTTCATTTTGCACCTTGTATATCATAATTTCTGGCCGAAAACCTTCTATAAGAGCTGCAGGTATAATAGAGATGGCACCTGCAAGCGTTAGAGAAACCGAATACAAACCAACAGATTCAAAGTCAACCATACTCTTCAGCATAATCTTATCTGTCTGTCCATAGATTGTTACCAATATGGCTGAAAAGATAAATGGATAAGAAAGACGAAAAATCTGCGTCAGACAGTTCTTGTCAAAAGAGAGCCGATGCTCATTGTATTCCCTTCTAAACAACCAGTAGAGGAATATAGAAAACAATGCAATCTCCATAGATATGCCCATTGAGTACCATTCAAGACTATGGAAGTAAATTGCCACGAAGCGCCATAGAGCAGCCATTGCAAAAGCCACAAGACGGATAATTGCAACATGCTTAGCTTGATTTTTATAACGAAACCAATATACAAACAAATCAGCTACACCGAACATTATCTGTGCTGACTGACACAATACAATAATTGCAAGTGTTGGACTGTATGCCTCATCAAATGCGATAATAATCTGGAGTAGTATAATAGAAAGTACGGAGAATACCAATCGAGCTAGTATTGTAGTTCCCAGAAACTTCCCTGCATTCTCCTCTTCTTGCGCAAAAAACTTGGTTATAACACCATTGAAACCCAGTGTTCCAACAGCCGTAAAGAAGGCAACCAGTGAAACACAGTAATTAATTACGCCATAGTCACTTGATCCAAATTGACGTGCACAATATATGTTTAATGCAAACTGAAAGATCGCATGAACAATATTTCCAAAGAATATCCAACTTAAGTTTTTCTTAAATACATTCATTTTATGACTCCGTTATAAAAGTGTCTTGTACTGATATTCATAGACACATTTACGCATTAAAGAATCTTTTAATTTCATCTATCCATTCAGGAATTTTGTATTTTCCTGCCTGCATTTTCTTTACGTATTCATTCGCAAACAGCACCTTGTTCTTGCCCTTTTCCTTTGAAAAGAACTGGTCCATCTTCTCATATTCTCTTGGTCTTAAATCAAGTGCAGAGTAGCTGGAGGTCTCTTCTCTTTCCTGCTCATCCAAAAAAGAGAGTTCTTCATTTGTCGGCTTAAAAGTGACAAGTACCTGGTGGAACAATCTGCCATTGAGTGCGTCTTCTATGTCTGTCTTCGGTGATTTAGGATTGGCTGTTATCTTTACCAAACGGGTGATGTCGCCTTCGTTGACAATACGACGGCAGATAATACGTTTTTCCAGACCTTCCTTCGTTTCATATTCTAACAACTGTGCATCGGTATCGGTCAGCATATACACCTTGCCCTTCACACTATCCTTGAGTTCCTCGATGGCGATGCTAAGGTGTTCATACATTTTCTTTATCTCGCTCGCCTTGCAAACGGGGATAATCCGCAGGCGTTTATGGGCTATCTCTTCCTTCAGGTAGGCTGACAGGTAAATCTTGTCAGAAGAGCCTTCGCAAAGGAGCCAGTTGTAACAGTCATCCCGTATGATACTGCTCAGGATAGACTGGACAAGGTCGTTGGAAGACTTGACCATGACATCAATAGGCAGTTTGCCTTTCTGCTCCCTGTCGGCAAACTTGATTTCCTCCCTGTAATTGTCAGCATTGAAGATGTTGAAGTCGTATGTGCCCGACACGCATGATATGTTGAGGATGCTTCCGCTGGTGAGGGTAGGAATGAAGCCGTACCAATGGGATGTGTATAGGATTTGGCTACAGCACTGACTCACTTCGTACAGCTTCTCGAATTGCTCATAGCAGAGCGACACATGCAATGAGGATTCCGGCTCATCAACGGCTACTATCAGTCCCTTATTCGAATCGCGATACTTGGTGACGAGCCTTGTTATCAACTGGATGATGGCTTGCTGCTTTTCGCCGGAACTGAGTTGCACCAAAGGGATGTCCTTGGCATTCATCTCTTTGAAAAGGGCTCGAAGGGAGAAAAATTCCTCTATGATAAGGTCGTAAATCTTATAGGGTTTCAAATTGGGCTGGTAGCTGCTCCGTGCCTTGAACTTATAGCCATCAAGCGAGGAGGACAGGTTGTCAACAAACGACTTCAGTTCGGAACTGATTCTGCCGATGGCTTCCTTACTCAGGCTTTTGCTCACAATATCCGTCAGTTCCTTACCGATGAGGTGCTGCAAATCGCGGTTCTCGAAAGAAACGAACCGTTCCGCTTCTATGTCTTTGGGTACATAAACATAGGTAAGCAATGAAACTATCCTGTCATACAATTGCTTGTATTGGAATCTTTGCCTTTCTTCATCCTCTTGTGCGTCAAGGAATACAGACTGTTTGAAATGTTGGATGTTGAAAATGCCAAAAGAGACATTGTAGTTACCGTCCAGACAAATGGGAAGAATGTAGTAATCCTCCTTCAGGTGACTGGGTATATTGTCCCGCAAGGATTTGATATGCTCTGCATAATTCTTGTTCTCAACGGCATTTTTGACCTCATCATCTGAAAGGACGTATGAGGTGACCTTTTCTGCCAATTCTTTTTGGTCTTCCAAATCAAAATCTGACTTTTTGAGTGCTATGACTGGCATTACCCAAGATTCATCCAGATTTTTGGTTTCTATATTCAAAATCCAAGGCTTTTGGTTGAAGAAACAGTCCAAGGCTTCAAGTACGGAACTTTTTCCGATACCATTCATACCTATCAGACCATTGAAATTTGAGCCTTTGGACAAGGGTATATAGTTGATTTTCTTATATACCTTGAAATTGCGTATGATTAATCCGATTATCATGAGATTTGATTATTTCAAACACTACCATTTTCAGAGAAGATATACTTGCTTTGCCCGAGAAGTAGTACTTACTTTGCCGATGAAGTATATCTCCTAATTTCGCCTCAAAACAGCCTCAAAAAAGTATGTTGACATAAATGGCAAAGTATCTAAAGATAAATGGCAAAGTATGTTTAGATACTTGGCGAGGTATGTATTATTACTTCCTCCATACCATCTTGTTGACGATGCCTACATAGCTTTGAATGATTTTCACTACCTTGGTGCTTACATTCTCATCCACATAATCGGGGACGGGGATGCCATGCTGACCGTCTTTGCAGAGTTCTACGGCAGTATCAACTGCCTGTAAGAGGCTCTTGGTGTCGATGCCGGCAATGATGAAGTCACCCTTGTCGATGGCTTCAGGACGTTCGGTAGAGGTGCGGATGCAAATGGCAGGGAAGGGATGGCCTACACTGGTAAAGAAGCTGCCCTCCTCAGGGAGTGTGCCGCTGTCGCTGACCACGGCAAAGGCGTTCATCTGGAGGCAGTTGTAGTCGTGGAAGCCGAGAGGCTCATGCTGGATGACTCTTTCATCAAGTTTGAAGCCGCTTGCTGCAAGGCGGTTGCGGCTGCGGGGATGGCAGCTGTAGAGGATAGGCATATCATATTTCTCTGCCATTTTGTTGATGGCATTGAAGAGCGAGAGGAAGTTCTTCTCGGTGTCGATGTTCTCCTCTCTGTGGGCTGAGAGCAGGATGTATCTACCCTTTTCCAAGCCTAACCGCTGATGCACATCGCTGGCCTCTATCTCTTTGAGATTCTCGTGGAGCACCTCTGCCATGGGTGAACCTGTGACGTAGGTACGCTCCTTTGGCAATCCGCAATCAGCCAAGTATCTCCTGGCATGCTCGCTGTAGGCCATGTTGACATCGCTGATGATATCGACAATTCTGCGGTTGGTCTCCTCGGGCAGGCACTCGTCCTTGCAGCGGTTGCCTGCTTCCATGTGGAAGATGGGGATATGCAGACGCTTGGCACCTATCACGCTCAGGCATGAGTTGGTATCGCCAAGCACGAGCACTCCATCAGGCTTGGTGGCTGCGAAGAGCTTGTAGGAGCAGTTGATGATGTTGCCGCAGGTGGCTCCCAGATCATCTCCTACGGCATCCATATAGACCTCCGGTTCTGCCAACTTCAAATCCTTGAAGAAAATACCGTTGAGGTTGTAGTCGTAGTTCTGGCCTGTGTGGGCGAGAATCACGTCGAAGTACTTGCGGCACTTGTTGATGACTGCAGCAAGACGGATAATCTCGGGGCGTGTGCCCACGATGATGCAAAGCTTCAGTTTGCCATTCTCTTGCCAATGAATGTCACTATAATCGTATTTGGGTTGCTTATTCATATTTTCAAATGTTTCTACTTGTTTTAGATGGCATAGTAAATCGCAAGAACTATCTTCTTGTGTCATTGCGAGCTTGACTCGCAATCCCATACTACCCAACAGACAGCATGAGATGCCGGATCAAGTCCGGCAAGACACGGAGGGAGAACGTTCTCCATTATAATATACACTTTTGACAAATTTACTTCTCTTTGACCTGTGCCACCGGGTCAAAATAGGTATCTGGACGATTGGGGTTGAAGCGTTCGTTGCAGTACATCACTGTCACGAGGTCTTCCGTCTCGCTCAGGTTGATGATGTTATGCGTGTAGCCAGGGAGCATCTGCACGGCTTGTATCTTCTCGCCACTTACTTCGTAGTTCCAAATCTCATCCGTCCCCTCTTTGCGAAGCTGGATAAGGCCATGACCTGATACTACGATGAAGGTCTCCCATTTGCTGTGATGCCAATGCTCTCCCTTGGTGATTCCGGGCTTGGAGATGTTAATGCTCACTTGACCACAGTTGAGCGTGTGCATCAGTTCTGTGAAGAATCCTCTTGCATCCACATTCATTTTCAGATCATAGATAGCCTTCTCCTTAGGGAGGTAGCTGAGGTAGGTGGTCATGAGCTTGTATTTCAAGCTACCCTGAGGTAGTTCAATCATGTTGAAGCCATCCTTGTTGGTTGCTGCATCAGCACAGTCGTTGATGATATCGACAATCTCGCCGAGGGTTGTCTTGTGGGTTACAAGACAGTAGCAATAAGCCCCTCCTAAATCCTCCCCTAAAAGGGAGGACTTCAGTTCGCAAACAGACTTAATCTGCGAGAGCACATTCTCCAAATCAAACAGGACTTCCTCGTTCTTAAAGCGCAATTCGGTATATCCCATCTTCATAAGCTCAGCCGTACGAAGGTCGTCAGCATATCTCTGCTCCTGTGTGGAATGATACCCGCCATCTATTTCTATGGTGAGATTCAGCTCGTTGCAGAAGAAATCAACGATGTAATCACCAATGATATGCTGTCTGCGGAACTTATGGTCAAGTCCCTTTCCTTTAAGCGCCTTCCAGAGAACTTCTTCAGCTTCTGTAGGATTTTTGCGCATGTTCTCAGCATGCTGTTTCAACACATCATAGAGCGTTGGATCTGCTGTGTGAACACCAAACTTGTCTGCATAGGAGCCCCCCTGCCCTTTAGGGAAGGGGATGGGGGTTAGGCCCGCATACTCGCAACGATGCTCGTTGCCTTTCAACGCTTCGATCAGCTCATCCACCAAATCGTCTATATAGAGCAACTCCATCTCCACGCTTCGGTCATTCACCTGTATGGGCAGATCGTTGGCAATGTTGTGGCAGAAGGTGGCGATGGCGGAGTTGTAGTTCGGTCTGCACCACTTGCCGAAGAGGTTCGGGAAGCGATAGACCAATACCCTGGCACCTGTCTCCTTGCCGTATTCGAACATCAGTTCCTCTCCAGCCTTCTTGCTCTTGCCATATTCACTTGTACCGAAACGACCTGCAAGGGTGGCTTGGATGGAGGAGCTGATCATCACTGGGCAGTTGTTCTTATACTTCTTCAAGGTGTTGAGAAGGGTGGTGGCAAAGCCGAAGTTGCCTTCCATGAACTCCTTCGGGTCCTGAGGACGGTTAACTCCTGCCAGATTGAAGACGAAGTCGCAATCCTTGCACCACTGGTTGAGTTGCTCGGGGGTGGAGTCGATGTCGTATTCATAGATAGCTTCGATAGGCTCAGGTAGGTTGTACCACTTGGCCTTGCCATCACGAATGTTCTTGAGTTGAGCACAAAGGTTTCGTCCTACAAAACCCTTGGCACCCGTTACCAATATTCGCATACAAACATTAATAATGTATAGGGTCGGACAATAGTAATGTATAAGACTAAAGATTACTCACTCCGATAATCTCTTGACTTGGCTCTCGCCTGCAATCCCAGGTCCTCACGAATGAAATTGAGTTTGAGGAGCAGTTCCTTCATGCCTTCTACATCGAGGCGGCGGGTGTTGTGGCTGTGATAGTCTTCCGTTCGGCTAATGGCATCATCGCCTTCTGTGAAGAACTTGTCGTAGTTGAGATCACGACTGTCGCATGGAATGCGGAAATAGTTGCCCATATCCTCTGCTCGCAGCATCTCCTCACGGGTGACGAGTGTCTCATAGAGTTTCTCACCGTGGCGAGTACCGATCACTTTCACCTCTGTCTCGCCATATTTCGGATCAATCTTGCTATATACCTCTTTCAATGCTTGCGCAAGCACATCAAGTGTAGCAGCAGGTGCTTTCTGCACGAAGAGGTCTCCGTTATGCCCATGTGTGAAGGCATAGATTACTAAATCAACCGCATCGTCAAGCGTCATCATGAAGCGGGTCATGTTGGGATCGGTGATGGTGATAGGTTTGCCTTCCATCATCTGCTCCACCCAAAGAGGGATAACAGAACCACGACTTGCCATCACATTACCATAACGTGTGCAGCAGATGGTCGTTTGGGCCTCCTGTCCCAACTCACGCCCCTTAGCTATGGCCACCTTCTCCATAAGCGCCTTGCTCATGCCCATGGCGTTGATCGGATAGGCTGCCTTGTCGGTGGAGAGTACCACCACATTCTTCACCTCATGGGCAATGGCAGAGAGCAGCACATTGTTGGTTCCTTCCACATTGGTACGAACTGCCTCCATGGGGAAGAACTCGCAAGAAGGCACCTGCTTTAAGGCTGCTGCAGAGAAGACATAATCAACTCCTGCCATAGCGAAATCCACGGCCTGACGGTCGCGCACATTACCAATATAGAATTTCACCTTGTGAGCCACATCGGCACGGTTGCCCTGCAAGAAGTGACGCATATCATCTTGTTTCTTTTCATCTCTGCTAAGGATTCTGATTTCCTTGATGTCGCTGTCCAAGAAGCGACGAAGCACGGCATTACCAAAACTGCCCGTACCGCCTGTTATCAACAGGACTTTGTCGTTGAATACGCTCATATATTAACTTTATTATTTTCGATTGATTTCATTGTTTGCTTACAATCTCATTGTAAATTATGCGTGCATTATTCCAAAATGCAGTACGAACCTCAAGATTCTTTTTGACAGAAAGAGAAGACTGTTCTTTCTTTGCTTCAAGGCCCTCGTTTTCAAATATATTCACTATTGAAACCTCGAAAATTTTCGGACTTCCCTTGAACTCGGCTCTTATGTGAATCGTTTCAGGTGTAGATGCATTCTGATATTCCAATGTCATAGCTGAAAAAATACAGCCATTCTCTTCAAACTTGTGCACGAACTCGTTATCTCTGAGATTGCCTCCCTCTAATATTGCCTGACGTATCCCAGTCAATGGAGTTGTTTTGGATTTTTCTTCATCCTCATTTTCTATATTCTCTTCAACTTCGTCTCTTCCACGTCTAAATGTAAGAGCAACAACATCCTGAAATTTCCACTCGTCAGGTAATCCCCTTTTTATTATTTCATCAAAGAACTCAATAGTCTGTTTGTCTTTTAGGCAATCTATATCCAATACATGAATACGAGTAATGCTCTTGTCCACAAGTTGAGTGAATAACTTTTGAACTTCCTTTCCGTCCGATGAACGAGTGCCGTCAACCTCTACCTGCCATTCATTATTCTTCGTTTCAAACATGTAGAACTCGCAACTCCCTGTCTCTTTATCCATGAACTGGATACGCCCGGGACGGCGTATCTCATAATCTAACTTTCCTTTAAAGTAGTCCTTACCGTCCCTGGTTTCTTTGACCAACATTCCAAGCCTGTACTGTCTTGACAGCTTGAGATTACTATTGTCTCTCGCTTTTTCATAGATGTCCTTCACAGATAAATCTTTTGCGGAGGATGTTATGAGAAAGCCTGACAGATTATTGCGATTTGAACACTGGATTGCATTTTTACGAAAATCATCAATTGTTACAGCGTCAAAAATACAATTGGACATTATTTGACTGAGTTCCTCTGTGGAAGCACTTATACAGAAAATGCCTTTTTCCTGCATCATCTGGTTTAAATGCCGTCTTTTAATGAAATTCTCACAAACCTCTTGAATCTCATATCTTTCAGGATATACAAACTTGTCTTGACTCATTGTGCTATTAATCATTGATGATATAGTTCGGAATAGTATTGATGCACTGCATTTTCCTAATCGAAATGTTGAACCCGGAAAAAATCCTTTCTTTTATATCGGGCTCAATTTTTCTAAACTCCTCGTCCGTATTATAGACATATAGAATTATTTCTTTTCTCTTATCCCAATTCACAGTCTTGGAATATGCAGCCTTTACCATTTTGAAACTGTTGTAATTGAGATCCCCAAAATAGAATATATAGGATAACTCTTTTCGCTTTCCTTCTTCCTCTATTTCTTGTTCTGCAAATACAATATCAGAGAACATGTACTCAATCGTTAGTGTGCTTTGTCTTTCAGTTGGCCTGTCTTCACAAAAACGAGGTGAATACAGAAACCTAAAGTTATCTCTATGTGAGAGTTCCCTTATTGCTGTTTGAAGTGCAAACAACTTCATTAGGCGCAAATTGTCCAAAACCCATATTTTGTTGAAACCCGCCTTCCGGGTCCTCGTTGGTATGGTAATTTGGCTTAATATGTCCTTAAATGTTGGTATGAATCTCTTATATTCATCTGTATCGTGGAACCAAATGGCAATTATGCCAGTATCAGTTAAGGTACACTCT